>JACCDG010030340.1_pt1 | contig 15395 bp, 17 predicted proteins | sample 7442471 | NCBI WGS metagenome assembly JACCDG01 (sample SAMN15323444, study PRJNA562643) | freshwater metagenome | isolation source: river surface water | place: USA:Blue River Watershed | collected 2017-08-17
CCAGCTTCGTGGTGAAGTGCCGCACGCGAGACGGCCCACGACGATGGATCAACCTCACTGGGGCCACACACCCCCGAGACTGAACTGGCAGATCGACCTCCCGCGTGGCTCCGATCTCCATCTCCCCGGCCAACTCACGCAGCGTCATGAGGCCAGCCTCGGTGAAGAGCTTGGTATCTCCGTCCAGACAGTTGAACTGGTCAAAGGTCAGCTCCCCCGGCATGAAGTCCTGCGTGTACTGCCAGATCGCCTCCTCGATCGAACCCGGCCCGACGTAGAGGACGATCCCGTTGGGGTAGTCACGGGGCATCCAGGCGTGCACCACGTCGAAGACGACATGCATCAGCCCGTTCTCGTCAGGCCCCTCGGTATGGGCGATGGCGAAACCGAAGTTCGCGTTGGTCTTGGACGGGTCGCCGTGGGCTCGATAGGTCCGGCCGAGCAGCCCCTTGCTCTGCATGACGATCTCCCGCCCACCCCAGGAGCCGAAGGCCTCATCCACCTTGTCGGCCCGGAGGTAGACGTTGAGCGAGGCCTGCCAGTGCGAGAGGCGCTCGACAGCGAACGTCTCGGCATTGGCCTGCTGCTCACGCTCCATCTGCTCATCGAAGGCCGAGACTGCTCCCTGGAGGGGAAAGAACTTCCGATCGCTGGTGGCGGTCAGCTTGAGGTCCTTGGCCCGCTCCCAGTCGACGTAGGGGTCCCAGCTCGTGAGCTGCCACATGATCATCTCAGGGCGAGCCGGTAGGCCATCCGGCTTGAGCAAGGTGGCCTGCTGGTAGTTCTCGTAGAACTGGCCGGTCATCTGCCAGGTCGAAGAGCCCTCGTACAGGAAGGCATCCTTGCCGAACTGGTCCAGCGAGGGCTTGGCCTGGTCGTACACGGTCTTGGCGTCAGCCTTGGCCACCCCTTTGACGACGTGGGCCATCTCATCGAAGTGGAGGCAGAACGAGGCCGGGCCACGGGCCGAGATGGGCGTCGACTCCTTGGGCTCGATGAGGAAGGTCGCCGGGTCTGGGCCGATGGGGATGCCCTTCGTCTCCATCTCCTCCATGGCAGCGAAGTCCGACTTGGCGAAGATGGTCATGATCTCGCCCAACGAGTTCGAGACGAAGGGCGTGAAGCAGTTGGACCACGAGATGCAAGAGGTGAAGTCGGCCCACTGGTTGGCCTTGGCCTGCTCCTTCTTGCCGCCGAAGACAAACGCCGCGAGCTTCTTGGCCGGGTCGACTCCGTAGTGGCGCTGGGGGTTCCCGAGCTGGATGTAGTACCAGAGGACGTAGGCTCCGGCGATCCCGCCGATATGGCCCTTGCTCCCACGACGGCCGATAATCGAGACGACCTCTCGGAACCAGTGGTAGCCGTTGGCCTTGAGGTACTCAGCTCGATCGAGGACATCTGGCTGGATGCCGTTGGTGCCCTGCCACTTGGACTGCTCACCCCGCAAGCGGGCGTCGGGATCAGGCTCGAACTTGGTGAACCCCTCTCCCCACTCGCCAATCACGTCGTAGTCGTACTGAGTGAGCTGGTCGAGCTGGAGGAAGATCAGCTTGAGGAGGGTGGCTTGGCGGGGATACAGGAACGGCTTGTTCAGGTACCGGTCGCTCACCGTGAACTCGACCACATCCGGGATGAATGGGGTCATGTCGATGTCCGCCTCAGCAATGGTGAGCGGATCTCGCCACAGTCGCTGTCTCCGCCGTCTGGGGGCGGGCATCAGAAGACCTTCTTGGGGTCCTTCACTACGATCAGACCGTTCTTGCCCATGGAGACAGTGCCGGGCTCATCGATCCCCAGCACGTCACGTTGGACCTCCCAGGCCATCTTCTCGGGGTCGAACTCGTGGCGCTGCTCCACCCGACGCATGATGGTGATCTTGGGGTCCCACCCATGTTGATCGTCCATCGGCAGCATCAGCACATCGACCTCCAAGCCGATGGCGTGGAAACGATCCTTGGCCTCCCGGATGAAGGCCCCATGGTCCTGTCTGGTCCAGACCCTCCGGTTCAGCACCTTGATGACCTGCTCGATCTTCAAGATGTCCGAGTCGTAGAGATCTACTTCTGCTTCGACAGCCATAGGGCCTTCCTCCGAGGTGTTTCAGTCCAGGCGGGACTGGCAGGTCGAGCACCGGATGTGGTGCTCGGTGACCATCGCTCCGCCGACCAGCATCAGGCGACGGGAATCGTCGCCCCGGCCACCGGGAGCGTTGGCGAAGTGGGTGACCAGGTTGACCAGATCGAAGGCGGTGGCCTCTCCCCGGTCATCGACCCACTCCACCAGAGCATCCGTGAGCCGCAGGATGATGCGATCCGAGAGCCCCAACTCACGTCCGACCCGGCGAAGCCACTGGGCGGGGTTGGCGATCTTCTCGTTGCGCATGTCGTAGAACGAGTCGATGATGTGCTCGCTGCGACCGAGCATCTCGTTCACGAGGCCATCGAAGGCAGCCAACCAGTCGCTGGCCGTCTCGATCTCGGTCATCCGGGCGTCCACCTTGTCCTCTGGGCGCCGAACGATCATCCCGTTGGTGCAGATGAGGCGGTGGAAGTACAGCCCGACCTTCGGGGCGTGGAACTGGGTCGGGGACAGCTTCTGCGAGATGGTCAGGCCCGTTGCCGTGATGTCGCCGACAGCAGCATCGCCCCGCCAGCGTTCGGGGGAGACGGGAGAGACGACATCGAGCAGGAAGTTCCGGTCGATGGAGAAGGACGAAACCTCCCCATCCGCCCCCAGGCGTTCCGCCAAGACCCCGGCAATGGCCGACGGCGGGATGTAGAGGGTGGTCGCCGGGCGGATGTCGCGGACACCGAAGTCCGGATGCACCCGGATGGCATGGGTACTGGTGGACCCGTGGTACAGGGTGTTCAGGAGGCTCTCCCCCTCGGCGGGGTACTGATCCCAGAGTTGCGTCGCGAGTGCCTCAGGAATCCCGACGCGCTCACCGAGAACCTGCCAGCCCCGCATGGTGGACGGATACTCCTTGCCGTCGATGACGAAGGCCGGGGAGTCGTTCACCTGGCGCACGGTGATCTGGTCCCCCGTGGCCCGCACGGTGATGGCCCCATCGTCCAGGGTGTCGGCCAGCTTCCCGATGGTCATGCCGAAGGCCTTGCGGCGGTGGGGGTACCGGGGGTCGTGATCGTCCCCCGTATCGCCACCGATCTCCACGTCAGCGGTAACAGTGCTCGTGTCCATTGTCCCTCCTAGGACTAGTAGATGCATGCATGTTACCGAAGGGCCGATCAGGAGGCCAGCGCTGCCCGGGATTCGGCGGCCTGGAACTTCTCTCGGATGGCGTGGAGCACGGGAGACGTAGCGAGGCGCTGACCGTACAGGGCGAACTGCTCCGGGTCCATCACCTCGCGGGCGATGAGCATCATCTCTCGCAACGCCTGAGACCAAACGTGCATGTCGATCTCGCCGCCATCCCCTACCCCGAGAGAGGTGAGAATGCGGGCGGCAGCAAGACCGTCCTGCACCTCAGGTAGAACCTGCCCAGTGACGATCCGCTCGAAGGTTCGGCGAACGGTCTCCTGGAGGAGCGTGACGTGATCGGCGATCGACCCCTCCGCCTCGTCAAGGATGAGGCCGACCTCTTGAGCCCGCTTCTCCGTCAGCACCCGCGTCACAGAAACGTCCGAGGGGAGGTGCCCGCTCGTGTAGTGGCTCTTGATGTTGGCGATGGAGAGAGACTCCTGCGCCGTTGGCGGCAGCGAGCGCCAGATCGCCGTGTACCCACGCCCACGGAGGAGGGCGTCCTCGATCTCGATGCGATGATCGGAATTGCACACCTTACACCCGGGGTGGGTGATCATCGAGTACTCGCGGCCACCAACTCGATAGGTGACAGCAGAGCGCCTCCCCGAAGCAGAGCCGTCGGCAGCCGCCCCCGAAGAGCCGTCCCTTGACCTGCGCCCGAGGGCAGGAAGGTTGTCGGTCATCCTCGTCCCGTTCCCTCTCGACGGTGCTCATCCATGAATGCATGGAGGCCGGTATCCCTGAGTACTCCGCCCGGCCTGGAGTTCAGATGCGGCATCGCCGTATTGGCGGCCCGGTGGTACATGCCCTGGCGCTTGGCCGGATCGGGAATGCCAGTCGGAACGAGGATCTCCCTCCGTCGGCGGTCTGCCGTCTTCCAGGGAGTCAGAATGTCCGCCTTGGCGCTGTGCCGGGTGACCCCCTGGAGGCTCTGGGCAATCAGGCGATCCGCCTGTTGCTCCAGCTCCGCGTACACCCCGAAACGCATCCTGCTCATGCAGCAACCTCTCGGTAGCGCGGAACTTCTCCGCGGTAGACCATCTGGATGATGTGGTTGATGCCATCGGTCGCGTACATCGCGACCGGGTTGGTCGGCTTGAGCCCCATGACCCTGGCGGCGTCGGACTCACGCATCCCTTCGATGAGACATAGCTCGATGGCCTGCTTCTGTCGAGGGGCGAGGCGCACCCGCTGCTCCAGGAGGTGCTCTACATCGAACAGGCACACCTCACCGTACGGCGTGTCGATGGTCGAGATACCGGTCGCGACGTAGAAGGATCGAAACTCCTGGATGGACCGGAAGAGTTCTCTCAGAACGGCTGTTTCCAGCTCCACTCGTCAGCTCACCAGTCGTCCTCTCCCACTGGGCCAAAGGCGATCCCCTGCATTCGGGGAGGGCATCAACGTGCACCTGAGGTTGAGACTACACCTTGACAGGATCGAAGCGAAAGATCGCCCTCAAGATTCCTGGCTATGCCCCGGAGCCGAGGCCCAGTTCACATGCGCCCATGACATCCTGCAAGGTGTAGGCCCATACCGGACCGAAGTCCCACACGTCGATCCCGACATTGATCATCCGTCCCCTGACGGTCCACACATCGTGGACATGGCCATGGACAGACCAAGCCCCCTCGGGGATGGTCGGGCGGGCACCCAAGTAGCGCTCCTCGACAGTGTGGTCACCCCGAGGGGGATAGTGCGAGAGGTAGCCGACGCCCTTCATCTCGATGCAACGACCAGGGGAATGCTCTGCGTGCAAGATCTCGGCCACTCCCGCATCCAGGTAGACCCGCTCCCAGTCGAGCCAGGCGTCACGCTTGGCGACCGTCTTGTGCTCCGCCCAGTGAGTGATCGAGCATCGGTCATGGTTGCCTGGGATCAGGGTGATGCGGCCCTTCAGGCGGCTCACCAGCTCCAGCGAGTCGGCGATCTTGCCCATGCACAGGTCGCCGAGAACGAAGACCTGATCGCCGTCGCCAACCCTCTCGTTCCAGCGCCGGATGATCAACTCGTTCATCTCGTCAACCGAGCTGAAGCCGCGATGCTTGACCGCGGCATTCACATGGCCGAGATGGAGATCGGACGTAAAGAACACCCGCTCGATCTCGATAGGAGAACCGTCAATGCTGGCCATGCAATGAACATAGCAAGGATTCTTGAGGGGCGCCAGCCGTCGTGGATACGGAAGGACGATGAATCCGTGAGCTGACGCCCTTCAAGCTACTGGCTCGACACCACCCTCAGGCGAGAGGATCGAGTCCTCGTCCGTCGCGATCGGCGAGAAGCCAATGGGGGCCGGAAACGGATTGGCCGATCGCGACGATAACGCTCCAGATCGACAACGCCAAGCTCGGCGAACAGAGCGGCCCGGAGAATCCTTGACGAGGGCGCCATCTTCGATGGCGGAGTGCTCACCAGGTAGTGGTCGGCCTCCGCTACACGGCGATCAACGAAGCCGCTCACACAGCGTCTGGGACCCGGTTCCACGAACCCCCGCCACGAAGGTTCCCGACGGAAGCAGAGAGCCCAGCAGAAAGGGTGGCCACGCTGTCGGAGTTAGCGGCATAGTTGGTCGTGTTGGCCACGTCCAGACCGTAGGTGCCCCCTACGCTCACGGCATCCATGTTGGCGGCGAGGAACACGAAGGTCCACTTGTAGACCGACTCCTGCTCCTCGACCTTCGCTCGCACCTGCTCGCGAGTCCACTCCTTCGAGGCGTTCTCCATACCGTCGGTGACAACGATGAAGATGACATGCGCCGGGCGCTCAGCCTCAGGAATGGCAGCGAGCCGACTTCCCGTATCCACCATCGCCCGGCCCCAGGCGTCGTTGAGCGCCGTTCTACCCCGCGGCGCCAGGACAACGGGAGGACACTCGGCAAGAGGATGGCTCCAGAGTCGCTCGACCACATCATCGAACTGCCAGAGCGTTACCTGGCAGTTCCCGGGAACAGCCATCTGGTCTTCCAGGAACTGCGCCAGACCCCCCTCCATGTCCCGGGCGATGCCTTGCATCGACCCCGAGCGATCGAGAACGATGGTGATGTCGGTACGGTCGTCCTGCATGGTCCCCTCCAGAGACTCAAGAAATCTGGTTGACATGATCACAGATCGCCTGGCATCATGCAACACCTGCGATGCGGAGTAGAGCAGTGGTAGCTCGTCTGGCTCATAACCAGAAGGCCGTGGGTTCGAGTCCCACCTCCGCTACTGAGGGGCGATCCAAAGCTAGGCCACCAGCCCATTGGAGTCTCGATCGCCCCAGTTCTACACCAGGTCCAAATCGAATGCGGCCCCATGTGCGATCGACCTGGTGTAGCCTCCCGATCCATGCGCTGGACGATCGAGCTGCGAGCCGCTGAAGGCGGCGATGATGCGAAGGATCTCGTGCGGCTGATGACCAAGGTCTACGGCCGCTGGGCTGATCGCCACGGTCTTTGACCTCTCGATCGAACACACTGCGCCTGGCCTGACAGTCCTGTCGGTCGAAGGCCCCGAGCCCGAGCTGGAGAGCGTCTTCGGCCAGGAAGCCGGTGGGCACCGCTGGCAACGTATCCCCCCGACGGAGAAGCGCGGCCGAGTGCACACCTCCACCGTGACAGTCGCTGTCCTGCCCCCGGCGCCGAGTGGGACCCACCTCAACCCCAAGGACGTGAAGATCACGACCCAGCGGGGATCGGGCGCCGGAGGGCAGCACCGCAACGTCACTGACTCCGCTGTGCGAGCCGTCCATGTTCCTACCGGCACCACCGTGCTGATCGATGGAGATCGAAGCCAGCACGTCAACAAGGAGCTGGCCATCGAGATCCTGACCGCGCGGGTGCACGCTCAGTCGAGCGCCAAGGCCATCCAGGCCAGGAACGGGGACAGGCGGGCTCAGATCGGCTCAGGAGAACGCGGCGACAAGGTGCGCACCTACCGAGAGAGAGACGACTCCTGGGCCGATCACAGGACCGGCGCCAGGGGTCGCCTCTCCGACTGGCTCAGGGGGAGCTAGTACCAGGGGGACCGACGCTCCCGACCCCGGTAGTACTGGCACAACTCCTTGGCCCAGTAGCCCTTCCACTTGGCCCGACGGGCATAACGACGAGCGAGAACGGCCATGCCTTCCAGGTTGTCAGAGCAGATGGAGTCCCAGATGTCGAACCAGGCGACATCCCATGACTTGCCCTTCGGGGGCTTCCACTCGTACGAGTTGGCGCACACGATGGCCAGTTCGACGCCAGCCCCGGTGGCCATGGCCCCATAGTGAGGGCCGACCAGGGAGATGATGTCGGGCGAGATCTCGATCACGTCGACCGAGGCCGCCCCGGCATGGATCGCCATCTGGACGGCCATCCCGAGTCCGAGCCCGTGGATCAGCACCGAGTCGCCCTTCTTGATGGCCCGAGCGAAGGAGGCATGGTCGTAGATCTCGTCGGGGGTGTCCGACATGATGACCTTGCCCCCACGGAATGCGCCCGTGTAGGTACCGGCAGGCGTATGCCTCCGACCACCACCGGAGAACAGACCTCTCATCAGGTCTCTCTCGGCATCCGCCTTGGCGACCTCGAAACGCTTGATCACCCAAGGCCCGGACTCGCCCTCGGGCACCGTCACCTTGGCCGCGTCCAAGAGGGAGGATCGGCTCATCCCCCACCTCCTTGATGGCATCGGGGGCGATGACCCCGCTCGATACCCGACATCAGTGACCGAACCCCGCCGCCGTCTGGTACTCGGGCTTGCCGTCCCACAGGTAGGCATCGGCGTAGGAGGCCACCGTGAACGCCACCGTCCGGCGCTCACCCTCGCCCCAGACCTTCAGCCGCTTGGTCATCGGCTTGCAGGGGTCGTCCCCCTCCTTGAGGTCCCACCGGCTCCGGCCGATCACCACGTCAGGGTCCGGCACGACGTGCTCGTAGGTGAAGTGGCCCTTGCCGTCCGGAGGCGGCACCGTCTTCTTGCCGATCTTGACCACCTTGACACCCTTGGGCGTCACGCCGACCACCTGGTAGTAGTCGACGTTGGTCTGGTCGTAGCCCCACGAGGAGCTGAAGATCGAGCCGACCGCCACACCCACCTCGGCGGGGGAAACGCTTGCCACTGCCATGACAGAACCCTCCTCGCCGGAGGGGTCCGTCCCCTCCGGCAAGACCATTATCTCTCATCCGAAACCCAGAGTCAAGGATTCTTGACTACGAGTTCGCAATCTGCCAGACTGGACCTTGCCGGGGGAGAGTGGGTCTCCCCCGGGAGGAGGATGTTGTGAAGATCACCGGCCTTTCGTTCTTCCAGGCCAAGGAACTCCGAGAGATCGCCGATCAGGTGAACGGGCTGACAGTGGGCTCCACTGTCGCCACCTTCCCGGACCTCGAAGCCCTCATGCTCGCCGTGGAGACCACGCTCGCCGCTACCGCCGCCCAGATGAACGATCTCCCCCGGGTCCGGGGATACGATGGCCCACGCGCCACAATGAAGGGCCGTCGCCAGGCCCTCTACTCCATCCGTCGCAAGCTCGACGCCCTAGTCATGGCCGAGGCGACCATGAGGAACGAGCCGACGGCATGAACATCGATCTGAGGGAGTTCCTGAGCCTATGCGTAGAGGCCGAGGGGGAGCGCAGGGTTGCCCACCGGCAGTACTACAGGGGCGGAGCCAGCCGTTCCGTCACCGACCGACTCGCCAGAGCCCAATCTGCGGCGCTGACCTGCGAGAAGATTGCTGTGCGCCTCCTGAAGCTCGCCAGCGACACCCCCACCTTCGGAGTGGCGGTGGCCGACGCTTACGGAGCCGCCGAAGACGAGGGCCACTCAGGTCAGCAGATGATCGAAGCCGCAGTCAGCCACATCATCGAGAACCTCCAGCTCGGACATCTCCTCGGCGACTAGAATGTCTCGGCGGCCCTCACTCCGGTGAGGGCCGTTGCGCGTCAGGCCAAGGAATCCTTGAGCCGCTGAGCGAGCTGGGTCATGGTCCGCACGAGCGCATCGGCCTTGCGACTCATGGCCGTCCGGAAGATGGCGAAGTAGCGCTCCTCGGCGGCCTCCCTCTGGGCGTAGGAACGGCGGTCATCGACGGTCCCCCGGGTCCGTCCCCCGAAGTCGTCGTAGGAGATGGCGAAGTGCTCCTCGTAGAGCCCCTTGGCCACCATGGCATCAGTCCAGAGGTCAGCGGCCCTCTGCTCCCAGGCGAAGACCCGGGTCGTGATGGCGAAGAGGAAGTGATCGCGCTGCGCCCGGGTGAGCTTGCCGAAGTCCTCAACGAAGAGGCCCTTGGAGTTGGTCTTCCAGACGACCAGTCCGAACCCGTCGGTGAGCGGTCGTCCGTTGAGGTCCAGCTCGGGCTCCCGGACGATCTCGAAGATCTCCATCATGATCTGCCAGGCGTCACCGAAGACCTTGAGGATGGTCTTGTCGATCTCCGTCGTCATGGCCTGGATGACGGCCCGATCGTCAGAGTTCCAGTCGAATCTCATCCGCGAGAGCGAGGGCGACTGGAACGTAGTCCGATGGCGGCGAGGATCGGGATCAGCCTCAGGCTCAGGCTCGACGGTGATAGGGGTGATGGCATCCTCCCCCGCCAGGGAGGCCTCGACCTCGGCCTGGGTGGCACCCGAGGCAAGCACTCGACCCGCTTCACTCGCCACGGTGCTGCTCCTGGAAGACCAGGGCCAGGGCCAGGGCGTCGGCGACATGCTCGTTCATGGGCTTGACCACCCGAAACCAGGGGGCGACCTCGAAGATCCCTTCCCGAACGGCCTTCTTGTCGGCGCTGCTGTTGCCGCCGAATCGCTTCTTGGCGGTCTGCCCAGAGACCAGGGAGAAGGGCAACGCTTGGGTATCAGCGGCGATGGCGATGGCGAGCGAAGCCATCAGGCTGGACTCGGGCCTGCGCATCCCACCACCCTGGATGGGCGGCATCTCGCAGACGATATGCGTCGGCTCCATCGCCTTGATCAACTGCTCGACCCAGCGGTGAAGCCTCGCTCCTCGGTCCACGGACAGGGGCGGCCCCTTGAGCGTGGATGGCTCAGCGGCAATCACCCCCGAGCCGAAGCAGGTCCAGCCGTGGAGGCAGACCCATCCGGCTGAGGCCAGGGTCTGGTCAAAGGCGAGGACGCGCAACGATGTGGCCTCACCGAGAGGCGCAGGACGCCACTTCTCCCGGGTGGGGGCATCGCCGTCAACGGCGAACCGGCTCAGACCAGTGCCACTGGGCAGATCCGTCGAGCTGGACATGCTCGGGACTCCTTCGACGTGGGCATGCAACATGCCGGTGGGATCTCATCGGCCCGGGCGGCGAGGTACTTCTCGGCGACCGAGGCCTGGAACTGGGGATCGGCGGGGATGTGGAACTCGCGCATCTCCCACGGGTAGCCCAAGGCAAGGATGGTGACAACGGCCATCGACAGGCCAGAGAGTCGCATGTACTCCTGGACCTGTGCGTAGTAGTCCGGCCACTTCGCGATGAAGGCGTCGAGATCGAGGTCGCTCACCGACCGGATCGTCATGCTGTTGGAGGTCTTGAACTCCCAGATCGAGCGGTCGGCAGTCCTGACCATCACCTTGAGGATGCCGTCGCACTGGCCGCGGGAGCCTGTCTCCGGATCTTGCAGGTAGCACTCCCCGCTCCGCGTCAGGGTCCAGCCTTCTCTCTCCAACTCTGTCGGAGTCATGGTGAGGTTGGCGTCCCGCATGCACGCCTGGATGAATGAGTGGTAGGCCTTCCCCATCATGACGGACAGCATCCCCATCCATCCGAACTCCCTGGGCTCCATGTACTCGGGGTAGTGCAGGTAGTACCAGAGCTGTCTCGCCGTCATCAGAGGGTGGTTGCTGGGGTGAAAGTGGCCGTCTGGCCCTGAGTCCAGGCTGTGCTGCTCGAAGGAGACCTTGAGCGATCTGGGGAACTTCCCGCGGGCAAGGTAGGCCTGAAGCGCCGGAAGGACTACGAGTCCATCGTGAGCAGCGGCAACCATGCGGCGGAAATCAGGCGTGGACGATGGCATCGAGCCGCTGCTCCCTCCGAGCAATCCCCCAAACGATGTAGACACGCTCAGGATCGGCATCGGGACGCAACCGCTCCCACACCTCCACGTCATAGTCCCCGGGCGGCAACGCGCCGAACTCAACCTCGTTCAGTACCACGACCATCTGCTTCCTCCAGCAGCTCGATGAAGTCCTCCAAGGAGATGACCACCAGGTCATGGCGGACCCGGCGCAGGTGATCGTCTCCGTACCAGCGAAGGGCAAGCGCCGGACGGTTCCCGCCCGCCTGCTCCTGGACCTTCTCCCACATATCGGCGGTGACGCCGATGCTGTTGCCCCGAGTGGCCTTGCAGTCGAAAGTGAAGGCGTAGGGGTCCTCGTAGCGATTCCCGACGACATCCCCCTGCTTGGCCCACTGGTTCCCAGACCCGGGCTGGACCTTCCACCCTAGACGACCGGCGAGGTAGCTTTCATGCTGATCCGACATCTTGCGGGCGAGGCTCACCAGCCCCTCCCAGCGATCCGCCGTAGCTCGTTCCAGATCACCAGGGCATCTTCGTCACTGGCTTGAGCCAAGGCCCGACACAACTCCTTGACGCGATCCAGCGCTGGCTTTCCACGCCAAGCCGTATCAGACGCGACCACATACCTTGTGCCCCCGACATAGATGTCCCAGCGCATCGACCCGGGCTCGGGGAATACCGCCGTCGTGTCCCCGTTCGCGTGAGTGATCACGATCGAGCCATGCTCATCCGGCAGATCATCAATCACCGTCATCACCTCGCACAAAGACCGGTGGCCCACTCTGAGGCTCTGGCTCGAAGCCGTCCGACTCCTCGAAGTGGATCTGATCGGCAACACCGGCCAGCACCTCGGTCCTGATGTGGGCGATGACCTCCGGAGCGCTCCTGAGCGCCTCCACAACGGCATCACGCCCCTGTAGCCGTTCTCCGGTCACGGGGACCGTGTACCAGCTCCCGGAGGCCTGGATGAGGCCATGCTTGAGGCCCAGGCGAGCAGCCTCGTCTGCCCGATCCACCCCGATGGGGCCGTACTTGGTCCCTCCGATCCCGACGAGGGAGAACAGCGCCTTACGGTTCGGCGGGGCGACCTTATTGCGCTCGATCTTGACCGCCACCTCGTGACCCACCTGGATCTTGTTGTCCCCGCTTCCGACGGCGAACGGTGCTGTGGAGGTGCGGCTGAACTTTGCCTTGGTGGTGGTGACGTGCTTGAGCGCCCACCCACCCCCAGTGGTTGTATCGGCGCCATAGCCGATGTTCGCCCTCACCTGATTGATCAGCAACAGGGTGGTGTCGTTGTCGCCGCACTCGACGGCGGCCATGTTCACCATGCGCGTCACGATCTTGGGTGTGGTGCCGACCACCGCTTCGCCAGCGCCCTTCCCCATCTCCTTCTCGGAGAGCATGGCGCCAATCGAGTCCAGAACGACCAGGCTAACGACCCCGCCAGCCTCCGTCATCTTCTTCACGGCGTCGGCAGCATCCTCGGCACTGCTGGGCTTGATGAGCCACATCCGCTCGGGGTCGACCCCGTTGGCGATGGCCCAGGGCCAGTCGAAGGTGCGCTCCATGTCGATCCAGACGACGATCCGATCGGGCCACATCTTCTGCGCCTGGCTCGCCGTGATCAGGGCCATGGTGGTCTTGCCGACGCTACCCGGCCCCCACCACTCATGGAGGCGCCCGACGAGGAGGCCGCCTACACCGAGAGCGAGATCGAAGTCGGCAGAGCCCGTGGGAATGACTTCGTACTGCTTGCGCTCCGCGTAGCACTCCAGGACGCCCTGTCCGAAGGCCTTGGTGAAGTCGCCAAGGAGCTTCTCCTTGGCCTTGGACAGAGCCGGTGATGGTTTCGTGCGAGGGGCCATGCTTGCTCCTTAGCAGGGGGCGAGCGCCGTGAGCGACACTCCGCGTGAGTTCTTGTTGACGATGGCGTAGACCATCGCTCGCTCCTTCAGCTCGGGAGCGAACTTGTCGTAGTTGCTGGCGAACACCGCCACGTCGAGTGGGCCAGTCCTGGCGTTCAGGGTCACGAAGGCCATCTTGCGGCCAGCACTGTCGGTCCGGGGCCGGATGCCTTCAATGACGCCAACGACGGTGTACTCGCCGACTGGCCCGTCCTTGACATCCGACGCGGTCGCCAGCACCTCCAAGTGCTCGGCTGGGATGCGATCGAACGGAGAGGAGCTGAGCCAGAGCCCGAAGATCTCGTACTCGATGTCGCGGATGTCGGCAGCGGTGTAGGGCTCAACCGTCGAGAAGTCCCGATCGGGGACACGATCGTACTGGCGGCACGCCTTCGTGCACTTCTTCGGAGGGGGCTTCCTCGCCTTCGGGCGTCCCGACTTCCCCAGCTCAAGCGGCTCGCTACTCCAACCGAAGCGGCAGGGAAGGCCTTCGACAGCGCCATCCCAATAGCGGCAACGCCCACTGTCCGGGGACTCGTTCCACGCCAGCTCGGTCTCCAGCGCTCGGCGGTTGGGCACCAGAGAGTCGAAGGCCCCCACCCGGGCCAACAGCCGGATGTGCCCGGCGTTGCACTTCGGACCGCGCCGCTCAAGGAAGTCCCCAAACGAGATGTAGGGCTGGTGGGGCAGAACGGCTTCGAGGACGGCCTCTCCCAATCCGGCGATCGAGTCCAGCCCATACCGCAAAGCGATCCCATCAGGGCGGAATCCCCGCTTCGAGGCGTTGATGTCGGGTGGCAGCACCTTGTACCCCAGGGTGCGCGCCTCATGGATGAACTCGGGGATGCGCTCCTTGTCAACGGTGGAGAGAACGGCGCAGAGGTACTCCCTGGGGTAGTGGACCTTGAGCCAGGCCGTCCAGTACCCGAGGGTGGCGTAGCTCCACGCGTGGGCCTTGTTGAAGCTGTAGCGGCTGAACTCTTCCATGGCCGCCCAAAGCGGCACCACGACCTGCTCTGGGACCCCGCACTCCACAGCCCGAGCGATGAACTTCGAGCCCTCGACCTTGGCCGCCTCAACCTTCTTCTTGCCGAGGATTCTCCGCACGTTGTCGGCCTCGGCCATGTCGTACCCAGCGAGGAGGGCGCAAGCCGCCATCACCTGCTCCTGGTAGATGATGCAGCCCTGTGTTGGGGCCAGCACCTTCTCCATCGCCGGGTGTGGGAAAGACACTGCCTCCTGCCCAGCTCGGCGGCGGAGGTAGATGTCGGTCAGGCCAGAGTTCATGGGGCCAGGGCGCACCAAGGTGATCACATCAGAGAGGCCCGCCATCGAGTCCGGCTGGAATCGCTTGGTGAGCGAGGTCCCGGCAGAGGTCTCGATCTGGAACACGCCCATCGTGTGACCATCAGCCAACTCACCCCAGACCTGAGGGTCTCGAAGCTCCTCGGACCACTCATCGAAGTTGATCTCGTGACCCATCATCTCTCGAATCAGGTCCACCGCTTCCTGGCAGGTATCCAGCGTCCGCAGAGTCAAGAAGTCGAACTTGAGGAGCCCGATGAACTCCAGGTCGTTCATGTCGAACTCGCTGATCATCGACGTGCCGTCATCGCTGGCCCGCATGGGGTAGCGATCGGTCAGCGGGGTGCCGTCCGTACTGATCACGAGCCCGGCAGCGTGACGGCCGTACGACTGGAGGCGCCCCACCATGATCTCGGCCATGGCGAAGAGTTCCGGGTAGTGCACCCGGTACGGCTCCAACAGATCGCCGTACTGAGCCCAAAGGTCCTCCCACTTCAGCCCGAGGCCAGCAGTCCCCGCCTCGGCAGCCGTGATGATGCGCGAGACCTCCTCAATGTGGGGCCAGTGGATGTCCATGGTTGCCCGGTAGACGCGGGCAAGGCTCTTGATGACCCCTTTGTTCTTCAGTCGGAGGTGGGTGCCGACCCGCATGACGTTCTCTGCGCCCCAGCGCTGCACCACGTAGTTCTGGATGGCATGGCGAGAGCTTGAGGGGAAGTCGATATCGAAGTCGGGGGGCGAAGTGCGCCCGGGCGTGAGAAACCGCTCGAAGAGCAGGTCGGCCTCAACCGGGTCGATGCCGGTGATGCCAGCGAGGTACGCCACGAGCGACCCGGCGCCAGACCCACGCCCCGGCCCAACCAGGTACCCCTGGTCCTTCGCCCACTTCACGTAGTCCCACACGATGAGGAAGTAGCCGCAGTTGTGAACCAG
>JACCDG010968612.1_pt1 | contig 15380 bp, 16 predicted proteins | sample 7442471 | NCBI WGS metagenome assembly JACCDG01 (sample SAMN15323444, study PRJNA562643) | freshwater metagenome | isolation source: river surface water | place: USA:Blue River Watershed | collected 2017-08-17
GGCTTTACAAAACTCTTCGTGAATTGGAGGGTGTAGTTTGTGGGTTTGTTAAGACATTAACGCCAGAAATTATTAAGAGTGTTTGTGGGGTTAATTATGTTGCATTATAGATGGATTTTGGTATTATTACTGATTTTATTGAAGCTGAGGATAAAATTAAACTATCTCCTTTAGTTTTTGATCGCATCAATTATGGTCATGAAAGTGATTTTACTGGTTTACAATATTATTTTGACCAATTAGATAATATTATTATCAAGGATGAATATTTGGAATTCACAATTAAACTAACCGCTCATATTAAATTAAATGACGGAGATTTTATATTTGGGGTTTAGTATTTATAATTCCCCCTCTCTTCTTCTCGGTAGAGGGGGAGTTGTGAGCTATTAGTTCCTTAAAATAAATTACAAATTTGATTTTCATGAAAATTATTGGCATTGAAACTAGTTGCGATGAGACTGCGGTAGCAATTATTGATGATCAAAAAAATATTTTGAGTAATTTGGTTAATTCGCAAATTGATTTGCATCAGCAATATGGTGGGGTGGTGCCGGAGATTGCGGCGCGCAGTCATGTTGAGATTTTGGATCGCTTGATTGTTGAATCATTAGCGCAGGCAAATATTGATTTTGATGATTTAGATGCAATTGCGGTAACTGCTGGGCCTGGGCTCATCGGTGGAGTGATTGTTGGCTTGATGATGGCTAAAACTATTGCTTCAGTTTATAAAAAACCATTGATTGCGGTTAATCATTTAGAGGCGCACGCTCTAACCGCCAGGCTTACTAATAATGTGAATTTTCCTTATTTATTGCTGCTAATTTCTGGTGGTCATTGTCAGATTTTGCTTGCTAAGGGAATTGGGTCTTATGAAAAACTCGGCCAAACCATTGATGATGCGATCGGTGAGGCTTTTGATAAAACTGCCCAGATGCTTGGCTTGCCATATCCTGGTGGGGTGGCAATTGAAAAATTAGCTTTGGGGGGCGATCAAAATAAATTCAACTTCCCAAAGCCCCTAATTGATAGTGATTTTGATAAAAAACATCTTTGCGATTTTTCTTTATCTGGTCTTAAAACTGCAGTTCGAAGATTGATCGAAAAGCTTACCAACGCTGAGTTTTGTCATCGTACTTCTCACCAAAAATTATCTCTACAACAAAAATCCGATATTTGCGCCTCTTTTCAAAAAACCATCAGTCAAATCATCATCAATCGTTTAGAAAATTCTTTGGTAATTTTAAACCGCAGAAACATCAATATATCACAATTAATAATTGCCGGTGGAGTTGCTGCAAATCGCTATATTTTTAACAAAATTACTGCCAATTTTAATAATCTCTCAGTAATTAGCCCGCCAATTAAATTATGTACCGATAATGGTGCAATGATTGCCTGGGCCGGAATTGAAAGATTTAAATTAAATATGGTTGATAGTCTTGATTTTAAACCAAGACCACGCTGGGAATTATAAATATGTCTAAGAGTTGTAAATTATTATTAATAGAAGATAAATTTGATGAAGAAGTTAAACTTTTGGTTAAAAAATTTCTGTTATTTTTAGAGGTAGAAAAAAGATATTCCAGCCATACTTTAATTTCATATCAGACTGATATTTATTATTTTTTTGATTTTATTTCTAATGTTAAACGGCAAATTATCAGCAAGCAGATATTAGAAGATTTATTAGTTTCAGATTTTAGGAGTTTTTTATCTTTTAGACATAATCGCAATTACGCTAACACTTCTTTAGCTCGTTTTCTTTCTTCGCTTCGAAGCCTATTTGAGTTTTTAAATAATAATCAGCTGGTGGCAAATCAGCAGATTAAAAAAATTAAAACCCCAAAAACTTTAAAATCAATTCCCAAGGCGGTGGATAGTATTAATATTGATGCAATTATTAATGCAATTGCGATGCAAAATAATAAAGAGCAGTGGAAAATTGCCAGAGATTTGGCTTTATTAACTTTAATATATGGTTGCGGTTTAAGAATTTCAGAAAGTTTGGCCGTAAGTAGGAAATCTTTAGAAAATAGCGAAATGTTAGTGATTACCGGTAAAGGTAAAAAGCAGAGGATAGTGCCAATTTTAGGAATCGTAAAAAAAACAATCGAAGAATATCTAGCTCTTTGTCCTCACAAAATAAAAAATGAGCAATCGATTTTTGTTAATTCTAAGGGTGGTGTCTATAGTGCCAGGCTTTTTCAAAGATTGATTGCCGATATTAGAAAAAATTTAAATTTACCACAAACCATTACCCCTCATGCCTTTCGCCATTCTTTTGCTACCCATTTATTAGAAGCTGGTGGAGATCTAAGAACCATTCAAGAGTTACTTGGTCATAAAAGTCTTTCCACTACTCAACTTTATACTAAAATCGACAAAAATCGTTTGTTAAGTGTTTATAATAAGCTTCATCCGAGGTAAATAATATCATTTCATTTGTCATTTTCTGTCAAGGCGCCTGTCCTTATTCTCCGTTTTGTTATCCTTGCGAAAGCAGGGATAACAAAACGGAGAATAAGGATGAAGAAATAGAGAGTAATGATAACCGAATCGAATTTTGTTACAGATTTTTATGGCTAGAGTCGCAATAGATGCCGTTTTTGCTTCGTTTACAATTGCATAAATCAACTTCTTGATCTTCTGATACCTCAAAGGGTATCGATTTATAACCGGTGCCTTTGTGACTGCTATCGCAAAATGGTTGATTTTTGGAGAGGCCGCAGGAGCACCAGAAATATTTTTTGCCTTTCTCAAGTTTGACTTTTGATGGCTGTTTGAGTGCAATTACCGGTAATTTTATTTCGACTTGATCAATAATCATGGTTAGATTGATATAATTTTATTTGCTTCTTCGATGGCTAATATTTTTAGAGTATGATTGCTGAATTTAGTAAAATAGCCAAGCTCTTCAGTGATTTTAATTTCTTTTGGCGATAATACCAGAGCAATAATGCTTACCTTGTCAAACTTTAAATCATAGCTTGATGCTACTTTTAAAATTGAGTTTTTATATTTTGGGTTGCAAAGATATAAAATATATTTATCAAGTTTTTCTTGGATAAGCTCAGTTAGCTTTGGTGGGCTGAGTTTTTTAGAGTTGATTTTATAATTTTCAAAATAATGCTGAGATTTAAAATCAAAAATATAAAGCTGGTTTTGCTTTACAAAAATACAGTCAGAAAACATTAATTTAGATTTTTCGTGATCATCTATATCATGGTCAAAAACATAATCTTTTTTAGATTTATAGCCATGATCTTTAAATAATGTCTCTAAATTATTGGTCAAATCTTTGGTTTCGTCGATGATGTTATTATCAGTTTTAAATATTGCATTTTGAGCGGTTTTGACGATTTGCGAGATAAAGGTTTTTTTATCACTCGAATTTGCAATTACATCTTTCATTTCCTTGGTAAATTCAACATTATTTTTTTCTAAAAATTCGATCTTTTTGCTGATTTGTTCCAGATAGCTGCTAACATTTTTGATGCCATGATCAATCAGATTTCTTTCTTCCTCAAATTCTGTCTTATGACTTTTGGCTAATTTTTGGTATAAATCATTGCCAACATCAATAATGGCATTTTTAGAATCTTTCATTGAAGCATCTTGAATTATTTTCCAATCATCCATTCTTTTTTGAATCTCTCCGGTTTTTTGCAGCGCCAATTCAATTTGCTTTTCTGCTTCAAGTCTGAGCTTCATCTCTTCTTCTTTTTCCTTACGCAATATCTCAATCTCGTCTAAAAGAGGCTTTAGATCTTCGCTAATATTGCCGCCACCTCGATTTTTATTTAAAATATTATCAGTGAATTTTGAATTGCCTTTATTATTTCTTAAATTGCTTGCTTCAGATTTTGCTTGCTGTAAATCAAGCAGCATTTGGTCTTTTTCAGCGGCTATTTCAGAAATTTGCTGATCTCTGGACTCTATTTCCTTTTTTGCATATTTTTTATAACGCCAGAATTTTACAAAAATTGCCAGAAAAGCCAAAGTGGCTATGATAGTAGTTATTAACAAAAGTTGCATTTATTTATCTTTGTTTTTTAATGTTGGGGTTGCTTAAGGATCATTCTGGATTGCGGGGTCGCTTACGTTCCTTAAAGAATGAAGGACTCATGTCATATCATTCTTTAAGGAACGTAAGCGACCCCGCAATCCAGAATAACTATCGAGTGAAACTGACATTTTTAAATTAAAGCTTTAAATTATCAATCAATCTAATTTTGCCAAGATAAACTGCAATAAATATTCTTGAAGCGATTTTTGGGTTAAATTTTTGTATCAATTCTAGATTTTTTTCAGCTCTTATTTCTAAGTAATCAATTTTTCTAAAGCCATTTTTTAAAAATTCTGCCTTTTTTTGTGATAAAAAAATCTCTAAATCAAATTCGATACCTTGTTTAAAATTATTGGTAATCTGATTTTTAATCTCAGTTAGAAATTTATATATTTTTGGCGCCTGCTCAAGGTCTTTAGGGGTTAGTCGGCTGTTTCTTGATGATAATGCTAGCCCGTTTTTTTGCCTTAGAATCTTATGGCCAATAACCTTAACCTCAAAATTTAAATCCTTAGCTAATTTTTTAATGATCAATAGTTGTTGAAAATCCTTTTGTCCAAAAATTGCAATACCAGGTTTAATTAGGTTAAAAAATTTGGCAATAATTAACGACACCCCATCAAAATGACCGGGCCTGGTGGTACCGCATAGGCAATTGACCATGGTAGTTGGGATAATTTTATAGGAAAAATCCGGCGGATAAATTTCGGTTGTTTGAGGCAAAAAAAGATAATTGGCCTTAATTTCTTTAAGCTTTTTAATATCGGATTTAATCTGATTTGGATATTTTAAATAATCATCGAGATTATTAAATTGTGGTTTATTTACAAAAATAGTTACTACCACTATATCTGCCAATTTCTTGGCTTTTTTAACCAAAGCTAAATGACCATCATGAATTGCCCCCATAGTTGCAATTAGGGCAATTTTTTGATTTTTTGATTTTTGTTTTTTAATAACTGATCTGATTTTTGATATTTTTTTGACGATCTGCATTAAATATTATCAATCATTTAATTAGTTTTTTCAGATATTTTCCGGTGACCGAAGCTTTATTTTTAACGATATCTTCGGGGTTACCTTCAGCAACAATATAGCCGCCCTTATCACCGCCAGCTGGTCCAATATCAACGATCCAATCGGCAGTTTTTAAAACATCCAAATTATGCTCAATTACAATGATTGAGTTGCCGGCATCTACTAATTTATGCAAAACTTTAAGTAATTTTTTAGTATCGTCAAAATGCAAGCCAGTGGTTGGTTCGTCTAATATATAAAGCGTATCGCCAGTTGCTTTACGGCTTAATTCTTTGGCTAATTTTATTCTTTGGGCTTCGCCGCCAGAAAGAGTAGTGGCGCTTTGGCCGATTTTAATATAGCCAAGGCCAACATCGCATAAGGCTTTAAATTTATCGTAAATATGCGACATATTGGCAAAAAATTCCATTGCCTCTAAGGCGTTCATTTCTAGCACATCAGAGATTGATTTGCCCTTATATCTGATTTCTAAAGTTTCGCGATTATATCTTTTGCCATGGCAAGTATCGCATTTAAGATAAACATCAGGCAAGAAATGCATTTCGATTTTGATTAAACCATCTCCCTGACAGGTTTCGCATCTACCGCCTTTAACGTTAAAAGAAAAGCGGCCTAATTTATAGCCTCTGGCTTTTGATTCCGGTAATTCGGTATAAAATTCCCGAATCGGAGTAAAAGCGCCAATATAGGTACATGGATTTGATCTGGGGGTGCGTCCAATTGGTGATTGGTCAATTTCGATAATTTTATCAATAAAATGAAAGCCCTCAATAGAATCATAGGCTCCGGGAGTAACCTTGCTTTTATTGACAATTTTATCTAAAGCTTTGTACAAAGTATGAATGATCAAGCTTGATTTACCACCGCCAGAAATTCCTGAAATCGCGCAAAATAATTTGAGTGGTATGGTTAGATTAACATTTTTTAAATTGTTGGTGCGCGCTCCTTTAAGAGTAATGACTTTTTTAGGATCGGCAATGCGACGTCGTTTAGGAATCTCAATTTGTTTTTTACCGGATAAATAATCGCCGGTGATACTGTTAGGATTATCGATTACTTCCTGAGGCAAGCCTTCGGCAATTACCCTGCCACCAGCAAGCCCGGCGCCAGGGCCGATATCAATTAAATAATCAGCTTCACGCATCATTTCTTCATCATGCTCAACTACAATCACTGAATTTCCAAGGTCGCGGAGATTTTTTAAGGTCGAAATTAATTTATCATTATCGGATTGATGCAGGCCAATTGATGGTTCATCAAGCACATAAAGTACGCCAGAAAGTCCGGAGCCGATTTGAGAAGCGAGTCTGATTCTTTGAGCTTCGCCACCGGATAAGGTTCCGGCTTCGCGGCTTAGAGTTAAATATTCAAGGCCGACATTTTTTAAAAACCCTAATCTTTTGTTAATTTCTTTTAAGACCCGATTAGCAATTTGGCGATGGGTCGGGCTCAATTTTTGCTCTAAAGCAAGGAACCATTGCTCGGATTTTTCAATCGACATCAGGCAAATTTGACCAATAGTATGATCAGCTATTTTAATTGCCAAAGCATGCTCATTTAATCTAAATCCTGAACAGCTTTTACATTTTGCAAGACTTTGATATTTGACCAAATCTTCTCTAGTTGATTGATTTTCACTATCATTATATTTTTTTTGCAAATTATTAATGATACCTTCAAACTGCTTTTTAACTCTAAAAGTTCTGAGCCCTTCTTCATATTTAATTTCAATTTCTTCACCACCGCTGCCATAAAAAATTATTTTTTTAGCTTCATCGCTTAGATGTTTGAAAGCAACATCGAGGTTAAAATTATATTTTTGTGATAAGGCGACTAAAATTTGCTGATAAAATTTAGCTTGCGAGCCTTGCCAGACTGAAATTGCGCCTTGTCTTAGTGATAAATTTTCATCTTCAACTAATAAATTTTCATTGAAATAAAATTCAGTTCCAAGTCCGTCACAATTTTTGCAGGCGCCATATGGGCTGTTGAAAGAAAATAATCTTGGTTCAATTTCGGGAATTGTAAAGCCAGAAACCGGACAAGAAAATTTTTCAGATAAGATAATGATATCGCCATTTTTGTAGCCACCAGTTTCATTATTAATGGTTGAATTTTCTGAATCATTTTTAGTTTTTTTTCTACTAGCCTTATTTAATTGCTTTGGTTGTTGCTGTAAATCGAATTTAGGATCGCTTGACTGTGATTTAAAATCAGCTGGCAATTCAACAATTTCAACAAATAACAGCCCATCAGAAATTTTTAATGCAGTTTCAACCGAATCTGCCAGACGGTTACCAAGATCATCACTAATCACCAGCCGGTCGATAATTACCTCAATATCATGTTTTTTATTTTTATCTAATTTTGGCAATTCTTCGTTAAGATCACAAACCTTACCATCAATTTTTACCCTTTGAAAGCCCTGTTTTCTAACCGCAATCAGCTCCTTGCGATATTCACCTTTCATGCTTCTAACAATTGGCGCTAAAAGGTAAATTTTAGTTTTTTTAGGTAAATTGATAATTTTTTCAACCATTTGTGAGGCAGACTGACTCTCAATTGCAAGGCCAGTTGCCGGTGAATAAGGGATGCCGATTCTGGCATATAAAAGTCGTAAATAATCGTAAATTTCAGTAACGGTACCAACAGTTGAGCGTGGATTTCTGGAAGTAGTTTTTTGATCAATGGCAATTGCTGGCGATAGTCCGGTAATTGATTCAACATCAGGCTTATCTTGCATATCCAAAAATTGGCGCGCATAAGAAGACAGGCTTTCAATAAATCTTCTTTGCCCTTCAGCATAAATAGTATCAAATACCAAAGAGGATTTGCCGGAGCCACTTAAACCAGTAACCACCACTAGTTTATTTTTAGGAATTTCAATATTGATATTTTTTAAATTATGCTCTTTAGCACCAACAACTTTAATAAATTTTTCTTCCATTTTTTGAAATATTTTTTGATGAAATCATTTAGGAAATGATAATCTGCAAGAATACTCTTATATACTCTAAGATTCTAGTAATTTCTTTTTTAAGATTTCATTTACAATTTGTGGATTGGCCTGACCTTTGCTTTCTTTCATGGTTTGACCAACAAAAAATCCGAATAATTTTTCTTTTCCCGATCTGTATTCAGCAACAAAAGATTGATTATCAGCTAAAACCTTATCGATGATTTTTTCAATTGCGTCATTATCGCTTACTTGCTTAAAATTATGCTCTAAAATTATCTGGTTGGGCTTTTGAGAGGTTTCAATCATTATATCCAAAACATCTTTGGCAATTTTGCCAGAAATTGTGCCGTCTTTTAGCAAATCAAGCAATTCAATCAAATCATTAGCACTGGTTTTAAGTTTGTCGAATTTAATTCCTGATTTATTCATCCTGCCAAATAACTCAACAGTTAGCCAATTACTGGCAAGTTTTGGATCATGAATAGCAACTAATTTTTCAAAATAATCAGAAATTTCAGTTTCTGAAGTCAAGACCCCGGCATCATATTCACTCAGTGAATAATCTTTGATATAGCGAGCTTTTTTAGCATCGGGCAGCTCCGGTAATTCTTTTTTAATTTGTTCAATAAATTCTGCAGTTAAAATTAGTGGTGCTAAATCAGGATCGGGAAAATAACGATAATCCATCGCATCTTCTTTGCTTCTCATCGTTCTGGTTTCGCCATTAATTGCATCAAAAAGACGGGTTTCTTGACTTACTTGATTGCCATTATCTAAAATATCAACCTGTCTTTGTGCTTCAAACTCAATGGCGCGGGAGATATTTTTAATTGAATTAAGATTTTTGATTTCGCATCTGGTGCCAAGCTTGTCACTACCGACTTTTCGTACTGAAACATTGGCATCACAGCGTAAATTGCCTTTTTCCATATCGCCATCTGAGCTACCAATGCTTCTGAGGATCGCGCGGATCCTTTTTACATATTCGCAAGCTTCAAAAGGAGAATTAATATTGGGATCAGAAACAATTTCCATCAATGCCACCCCTGAGCGATTTAGGTCAATTAAACTTAAACTTGGATCTTGATCATGAATTGATTTGCCAGCATCCTGCTCGATATGAATGCGGTTGATAGTAATAGTTTTTTTAGCATTATCTTCATTGGTAATCTCAACCAAGCCATTACTTACAATTGGATAGGAAAATTGTGAAATCTGATAGCCCTGTGGCAAATCCGGATAAAAATAATTTTTACGATCAAAAGCTGAAAATAAATTGATTTTGCCATTAATTGCAAGACCAGTTTTAATTGTCTGTTTAACGCAAAATTGATTAAGTACCGGCAACATTCCAGGCATCGCGGCATCAACAAAAGAAACCTGACTATTTTGCGGCGAGCCAAATGCGGTGGGGCTGCGAGAAAATAATTTTGACTCTGAGGCAATTTGCGCATGAATCTCACATCCAACAACGATTTCATAATCGCAATTTTTACCAGATATTATGTAGGCCATATTTAATTAAAATTCTTATAGTGAGATAATTATGTTATAAAAGTGAAACTAATGGTTGAGATTGGTGCAAGGAACCTGATCTTAAATGGTCTAAATTCTTTTGTCTATAGCAAAATGTTTAGCGGATATGACGTAAATCAAAAATATTTTGCTATAGGCAGTATGGATTTTGGTATCACTCAATTTTTTTAATTTGTTTTAAGGAGATTGCTTTTGATGAAAATATATCTATATTTCCTACAAGTGAGAAGTCGAATCCAAGCAATAACCCATTTTTTAAAAATAATATGACGGTAATGATTATTGACACTCTACAATTTTCCAAAAGAATGCAAAATGCCGGTCTAAATCAAAAGATCGCAGAAGAATTAGCTGAGGCAATTAAGGATTCTGCCAGTATTTCTACCGATAATTTGGCAACCAAACAGGATTTGCGGGCGGTAAAAAATGATGTTGAAATAATTAACAAAGATATTAAAGCAGTTGAAACTAATCTTAGACAAGAAATTCAAATGATCAGACAAGAAATCAAGATGTCTGAACAAAGAATGACCATTAAAATTGGTACTATGATTACCATAGCAGTTGCTGTCATTGCCTGGCTTAACAGTGTAATTCACTAAATTTAACGTCGCAGGAATAAAAAAGGGGTTAGGGTTAATACAATTCGCTTAATCCCTGTCAAACTCTGCTGCATAGCATTAAATTAATCGCTTAATTCAAACATGTATAATCTTTTACAAAGCAGCAATTTTGGTTCTGAATATATAAGTATTTTGATGCTGGTTGCTTGTGCTTTTTTAATATTGCTGGCGCTAAAAACCATTGGGCTTATTGGTTTACATTTATTTAATGCGGTGGCCATTATTGCCTCTAATATTCAGGTGTTGCAAGTAGCAAATTTTGGCTTGGTTAAAGAACCGATGGCGCTTGGAACCGTTACTTTTGCGATGATTGCTTTGGTTAGCGATATTATTACTGAGCATTATGGTAAAAATGAGGCTAAGAAGACGATTTTGATTTGTTTTTTTGCACAAATTGCTTTTGCAATTATGATGCTGATCTCTTCATTATATAAACCGGCTATAGGTTTTGAAAATATATCATCGGCAATTGATTTATTATTTATTCCATCCTGGCGGATTTTAACTGCTAGTATTATTGCTTATGCGGTTGGGCAATATTTTGATATTAGTGTTTTTGGTTGGCTAAAGTCCAAAACCAAAAATAATTTTTTATGGCTTCGAACCTCAGTTTCAACGATTTTTTCCGGCTTTATTGATAATTTTATTTTTAGCTATATTGCCTGGATTTTGTTGAGCTCAAACCCGGTTGATTTAAAATCGTTATTTACAGTTTATATTATTGCTGCTTATATAGGGCGGGTAATGGTTAATATTTCCTCAGTGCCTATAATCTATTTAAGTTATTTTTTTAAAAAAGCGGCGTAAAAAATGTATCAGAATTTTTCTTTTAAATATGAAAATGCCAAGGATGGCGGCAGGCTTGGCTGGCTTAACACTCCTCATGGTTTAGTTGAAACTCCGGCCTTTATATTTTGTGGTACTAAGGCAGCGGTTAAAGCAGTGAGTCCAAAGCAATTAGAGGATGAAGAAACTCAAATTATTCTTGCCAACACCTATCATTTAATGCTGCAACCTGGCGCTGATATTGTAGCTAAACTTGGTGGATTACATAAAATGATGGGCTGGAATCGCCCCATTTTAACTGATTCTGGTGGATTTCAAATCTTTAGTCTTGGTCATGGATCGGTAGCTGATGAAATTAAAGGCAAAAGACAATCATCAAGAGCTACCAGCCTTAAAAAAATCACCGAAGAGGGGGCAATGTTTCATTCCTATCTTGATGGTAGCAAACATTTTCTAACTCCGGAATTGGCAATTGAAATCCAGCATAAATTAGGCCCCGATTTTGCGGTAGCACTTGATGAATGCACGCCATTTCATGCCGATAAAAAATACACTGAGAATTCAATGCATATGAGTCATCGCTGGGAAAAGCGTAGCTTGAACCGCTTTGTCGAACTTGATAATGGTACTCAAGCATTATATGGGATCGTACAAGGCGGCGTTCATGAAGATCTGCGAAAAATCTCCGCCAATTTTGTCAGTAGCGAACAATTTTTTGCCACCGCAATTGGTGGCTCGCTTGGCAGCTCCAAATCGCAAATGCAGCAAGTAGTTGGTATTGCTGTCGAGAATCTCAACCGCTCTCGCCCAATTCATCTACTTGGAATTGGTGGTGTCAGCGACATATTTTATGGCGCCCTAAACGGCATTGACACTTTTGACTGCGTCCATCCAACCAGACTAGCCCGTCATGGCGGTGCCCTGGTAGCTGCGATCCACAAGACTAATCAAGCCAAAGAACATATCAACCTCCTAAACAACCATTTTAAAACCGACCAAAACCCAATAGAATCAAACTGTCCTTGCTATTGCTGCCAAAATTTTTCCCGCGGCTACCTACATCACTTATTAAAAGCCAAAGAAATGCTAGCCTTTTCATTAATTTCAATCCACAACATATCATTTATGAACCGCTTATGTAAGGCGATTCGCGTTGCAATTAAAAATAATAGTTTGGGGTTAGAGATGAAGAATTGGGTTTGATCATGCTGTATCAGAATTAATCTAATTTTGGGCTATTTTTTTAAATATAAATAAAAGCTTGAATTTAATATTGTTGATGTCAAAACGTTTTGACTTGAGATCTTATGCTACTTCCCACCCAAAATTAACTTTTTTAAGTTTTAGGCCAAAAAGATCAAGCTTGAAAAGATTAATTTTGGGTGGGAAGTGGTATTATATTAATGCAATTAGAGGCAAGGGCTTGAAACAAAAACAGATTTTAATTGTCGATGACGAAGCTATAAATCGTCTTATAGTCAAAAAGGCGGTTGGTGATTTAGCTGCGGTGGCTGATGAAGCAAAAAATGGTCAGGAGGCACTTGAAAAGATTGCTAATAATCAGTATGATCTAATTTTCATGGATATTGAGATGCCAGAGATGAATGGTTATGAGGCGGCTAAAAATATTCGCAATCTCCACCCAAAATTTTTCAGTCCAAAAATAGTTATTAATTATAAAAAAGTACCAATAATTGCTATTACCTCTCTATCTGAAGGCGTTGCTAAACAAAGGGCTTTATTTTTTGGGATGAATGATTTTGTTTCTAAGCCGGTCAATAAAAAAATATTACTTGATTTGCTAGATAAATGGCTAGCAAATAAATAACTAAATTTTTTAAGTATATTGCGTGATGAGAATAATTGCAGGCTCATTTCGTGGGCGAAAATTAGTAGATTGTACTAAATTTAAAGATCTAAGGCCAACTAGTGATAAAAATCGGGAAATGATTTTTAACATTCTCAATTCTGCTAAATTTTTAAAAGAAATTAATTTTAAACTTGAAGGGGCAAAAATACTTGATTTATGCTCAGGTAGTGGCGCTTTTAGTTTTGAGGCCTTATCTCGAGGCGTTGATTCTGCAGTATTGATCGACAATAATCCTGGCCATTTAAAAATCGCAAAAAAAAATGCTGAAAATTTACGATTAATTAATCGGGTAAAATTTCTGCTTGCCGATCTTAAATTAAATCTCAAAATCAATAATGAAAAATTCCGCCTGATTTTTTTTGATCCGCCTTATAATGAGGATTATCAATTGATGATAACAAATTTGCTTAAGGCTGATTTTATAAGCAATAATGCGCTTTTAATAGTTGAATTTAAAACTATTTTAGCTGGTAGAATTAGCGATCAAATATGTTCATGCCAAGGTTTTAAATTGTTGGAAATCAGAAAATGCAGCGCTACCACCAGCTTTGGTTTTTATTATTTTGATTGTATGATATCTTGAATTCTCTTTATTTTTTTGTCATTCCCGCCTTCGTGACTGCAAAAAAAGGTACCAGGTTCTTTTTTAAAAAGTACCAGATATCTTTTTGTGGGAATTTTATTTAAAGTAATACCAAAATCCATATAAAATACTGTATATAGCAAAATATTTTTGAGGAAAAATTAATGCTTTTAAAGCCTTGTCTATATTGATATACGCCGGGCTTTAAAAGCATTAATTTTTACCAAAAAGATGAAGCTATATGTAGTATTTATATGGATTTTGCTATAATATAGCGCTCGAAAAACAATCAAAAATCAGAAACTGAGGTGATGCTAAAAAAATAATTGTTAAAGAGCTAAAGAAGCTATTGAATTTAATAAAGATGATTACTATAATTGGAATTTGTCCTTTAATTTAAGCTATTTCAACAGATTAACAAACAACTAATAACATGAAATCCAGAAATATAATATCAAAAAATATAGTGATGACTTTCGAAAGAGCATTCGAAATGATAACTAATTGTGATTATTTAAAGAGAATAGATAATGGTCCTAATATTGCGTCGGTGCCGATGGGAACTTACTTGGTTAAGAAATTTAAAGAAGAATCAATTGATAAAATATGCCCTACCAGCTTAATTGAATCGGTTGGTGTGATTATGGTGGATAAGGCTAGAAAGGTAGCGGCATTTGGGCATTTTCATCCGATAAATTGTTTATCACCGAAGCTGACAGAAAAATCTTTGCTTAAAATTAAAAAGGACTTTGCTAAGGCCGGCGGTATTGTGGCAAATGCGCAATTAAGAGTAATTGGTGGTCTTGATGATCGGATTAGAAATACTGTTAATGATGGGTGCAAAAAAATATTTGCTAATTGCGAGGTAAAAATTGACGAGGGTTTTTACAGTAAAGCAGGCAGTAATCATTTTGTTCATGCAATCATTACGGCTGAAAAAGTTCATATTGCAAAATTAGAACGTAAAGAAAATGTTGAAATACAGGGTGGTAGCGATATAACATCATACAGTCATAATGTAGTAAAAATATTTCCAGAAAATGAGGAAGATGAATTCTTTAGCCAATGCCAATATATCAAAAGTTCATCTGAACAAACTCGCTTAAGTGCAAAAGCCAGCCTGATGATCAGAAAAACAATAGCCGATCTATTAAAAATTGATGTTGCAAGTAATGGTAGTAATATTTTTTATGACCTTAATGCGCAAACTTACGAAGGATTGATCAAAAAAGATGCCAGCAATAAATTAGCGCTACGTTATTATTACAGAGGATGCAGCTTGGTGCCGGTACAAAATATGATGAAATTTGACAAGGATAGAAAAATAGTGCCGGTTGCTAATGGTCAGAGACGTGGAGCTCCTTGTGCAAGAAAAAATTTCCCTCCAACTGCTAATCGGAAATTTAACAAGAATTTTAATTCTAGACCAAATTCCAATTCAAGACCTAACCCTAATTCTAACTATAATTCTAACTCTAGGCCTAATAATCCTAGGCCAAACAACCCTAGGCCTAATCTTAATTCTTAAATATATCATCTCTTCCTCGCGGATAATGGCTTAATAAACCCATTTCCGCGACAGGGCCTTATTTAAATAAATCACAATTGAGCGCCCAGTTCTTTTCTAAAATTAAAGATGTTTCGGTGAAGTTTTGGCAATATATCGCTCATAACATCCTATCATATGATTTTCGTGTTTTTACTTATCTGCATGAGATTCTTGTGCTTGTGTTAGGACTCCTGGTTCTTTGGCTAACATTCTTCATATCCGCATTCCTTTTTGAGTAGCTTTAATACCATTTCCCATCTTTAAATATATTATTAATACCTCTAAGATTTAGCTTATTATCAATCTAAATTTCTTAATCATGCCCAAAACAATAATATCAGAAAAAACATATATCACCGCCCAAAAC
>JACCDG010038906.1_pt1 | contig 15379 bp, 11 predicted proteins | sample 7442471 | NCBI WGS metagenome assembly JACCDG01 (sample SAMN15323444, study PRJNA562643) | freshwater metagenome | isolation source: river surface water | place: USA:Blue River Watershed | collected 2017-08-17
ACTTGCCCAATCGCAAATCCTAAAGGGAAGTCTTGTTGTTGCTCACAAAATTCTGCCGCTTCAGTGCTTAAGGTCTCACTTCCAGTAGAGCTAACAGTATTTGTGTTTTGAAATTCTTGTTTTATTCCGCCAAACAAAGTCTGGTAAAAATCAGGCGAACCCTGCGCTGCACGCAGGTCAATTTGTGATTGAAATGTTGGGTAAGAAGAATTGATCTGCGTACCTTGCAATGAAAAAGGATTGCTAGGTGCTTGATTAGCAGTGCCTAGATTAGATGTGCCGGTTGGTGTAGCCAAGGCTTTATGCAAGGCATGGAAAATGAAACGATGGATAGCTTGTCCATCTCTAAATCGCACCTCAGTCTTGGCAGGATGTACATTAACATCAACCAAGTTTGGATCTAATTCCAAAAACAGGACATAAGCTGGATGACGATCTCCGTGCAGAACGTCTTGATAGGCTTGTCGTATGGCATGTGAAATCAACTTATCTCTTACAAAACGACCATTCACATACACATATTGGGTATCCCTTGTGTGGCGAGAAAATGTAGGCTTCGCGGCCATCCCCCAAAATCGCAAACCACCAGCTGATTCGTCTACGCTTAAAGCTTCTGCGGCAAAGTCATTCCCTAATATCTCGCTAAAGCGTTTATCAGGATCAGATGCTGTTAAACGCATTAACGCTCGACCATTGTGTTGCATCATGAAAGCAACATCAGGTCTTGATAGCGCAACACGTCTAAAAGCCTCTTCACAATGCCCGAATTCAGTGCCTTCCGTTTTTAAGAACTTACGGCGAGCAGGCGTATTAAAGTACAAATCATTCACTTCAACGATCGTACCGGCGTCTAAGGCTGCTGGCTCCACTGTACTAACATCACTTCCATCTGAAGTGATGCGCCATGCGTGCTTTTCGTTAGCTGAGCGGCTAATTAGCTGAGTCCGCGAAACTGAAGCAATGCTCGCTAAAGCTTCACCACGAAAACCCAGGCTAGCAACACACTCCAAATCATCCAAAGATGCAATCTTACTTGTCGCATGACGCGTTAAAGCTAACTGCAAATCTTCACGCGCAACACCACAGCCATTGTCTGCAACCCTTAGTTGCTTAACACCACCTTGCAACAATGCAACATTCAGCTCAGTGCTGCCTGCATCTAAGCTATTTTCTAACAACTCTTTAAGTGCAGATGCTGGACGCTCAACCACCTCGCCTGCAGCAATTTGGCTGATGAGCTGATCTGGCAATAATCTAATATTGGCCAATTATTTCAACTCCACCGTTTCGAGGTAATCAGGCACGTGCGTATTCCAATGTAAATCTTCTTCAATATGATGACGCATCGCATCAGCTGCAACTGGCTCACCGTGGGTGATAAAGGTTTTTTTAGGTGGTGTTTTAAAGCCAGACATCCAATGCAATATTTCCGAATAATCGGCATGCGCAGATAAATTAGAGATCATGGCAACTTCCGCATTTACAGGCACATATTCCCCATGAATCTTAATACTTTCCACCCCATCCACCATGGCCGCGCCGCGTGTTCCTGCGGCTTGATACCCAACAAACAAGATCATATTTTTAGGATTGGGGGCAAATGCTTTCAAATGATGCACAACACGCCCACCTGAAGCCATACCACTTGCCGCCAACAAAATCATCGGATGATGCATTTGATTTAAGCGTTGCGACTCTTCTATTGAATTTACCATCTTTACATCTTTAAACATCCCATGGCATTCATTCGCTGACAATCGGTGTTCACCACAATGCCGATTAAAGATATCGCTCGCATCTACGGCCATTGGACTATTTAAATACATGGGCACATCAGGAATCTTGCCTGCTTGTTTTAATTGGTGGAGATAATAAATCATCTCTTGGGCACGCCCTACTGCAAAAACAGGCACAATCACGATGCCGCCTCGGTTCAAGGCTTTGTTTAAGCTTTGCTCTAATTTAATTAGAGGGTCAGTATGCTCGTGTAAACGATTGCCGTAAGTTGACTCCACCACCAAATAATCAGCTTGCTGCGGCCTGCTCGGGGCTTGCATTAAGGCATCATCAGGCCTGCCAATATCCCCAGAAAATAAAACCGAGGTTTGCATGTCACTCAAATGCACAAAAGCAGACCCTAAAATATGACCGCTCGATGTCAGCCTTAATGTTAGCTCATCTGTAATTTGGACATCTTTACCAAAAGGAATTGGGTGAAGTAATTCAAGCGCGCCATACGCATCTTCTTTGGTGTAGAGTGGCAAAGCCGGATGATGCTTAGAAAAACCTTTTTTATTAGCGTAACGGGCTTCCTCTTCTTGAAGATGCGCTGAATCAGGTAGCATGATTTGACATAAGTCTCGAGTAGCATGACTGCAATAGACTTTACCTTTAAAGCCGTTTTTAACGAACAAAGGCAAATAACCTGTATGGTCAATATGTGCGTGCGTAAGCACAACGATATCAACACTTGCAGGGTCTATGGGTAAATCGGCCCAGTTTTTTAAACGCAACTGCTTTAGGCCCTGAAACAAACCGCAATCAACCAAGACCCTTGAATTGCCACTAGTCAACAAATACTTAGAGCCGGTAACCGTTCCAGCAGCACCTAAAAAAGTCAGTTTCATTACGAGCCCCTATTCGGCTGCTACTTTTGTTTTTGCTAAAGCAGGATTGCTTGCAAAGTATTTTTTCACACCAGCCAGAATGGCAGCGGTCAACTTCTCTTGATAAGCATCGTCATTCAAACGACGCTCTTCATCAGGATTGCTTATAAATGCAGTCTCAACCAGAATAGATGGGATATCAGGCGACTTCAACACAGCAAAGCCAGCCTGCTCTACTGAGCCTTTATGCAAGGTGTTTACTTCACCAACTTTGCTTAATACAAATTTACCTAATTTAAGGCTGTCATTAATGGTGGCTGTTTGTGATAAGTCGAGTAAGGTTCTCGCTAAGTTCATATCTTTAGTATCTAGACTTACACCGCCAATCAAATCAGATTCATTTTCCTTTTTAGCCAAGTAACGCGCTGAAGCACTGGTCGCACCCTTTTCGGATAAAGCAAATACTGATGATCCACGTGCCTCTGGCCGAACAAAAGCATCAGCATGAATCGATATAAACAAATCAGCTTGCATATTACGAGCTTTTACAACACGACCATGTAGAGGAATGAAAAAATCAGAATCACGCGTTAATATAGCGCGCATATTAGGCTCTGCATCCACTTGCTGCTTAAGCTTTTTAGCAATCGCCAACGTAATATCTTTTTCACGTGAGCCATTCGCGCCCTTCGCTCCAGGATCTTCACCGCCATGCCCAGCATCAATAGCAATCGTAATTAAACGCGCACCATTTTTAGTGGCCGGCTTGTTCGTGATAGGAGTATCTTCTGCTGGGGCCGCTGATAATGTCTGCTCTATCGTTTTTACCGTTTCAGTAGCTTGTATTAATGGTGCTATTGGCTCAACGGGTTTTGCTGTTTCGACTGGGTTAGTCTTAGCTAAAGGCGTTTCAATGGATTCTGGATTGCCCATATCTGCATTATTCAGAATGTTAGACAAAGGATCCTTCAGTGGATAAACATCAAGGACTAAACGATGTTTGTATTGCCCAGCTGGTTGTAAAGTGAAAATCTTAGGATTCACTTCTACTTTTAAATCGATTACAACACGAACTGTACCTGGCTTAAAGTTGGCGACACGCACTTGTTGAATGTAAGGATCGGATGGTGCAATAGCTGTAGATAAGGCTTTGATATTTGCATTGAGATCTATGCCCTCAAGATCTAAAACTAAACGATCTGGATTTTTAAGAATGGTGATTTTCTGATTAATTTCAGAGGTGGCCTCTATCGTTAACCTTGTGTAATCAGCAGCTGGCCAAACACGTGAAGCAGTGACAGTTGTTACAGCATGAGCAACAAAACTCACAAACATCATTAAGCTAATTAAAAGCGCTCTAAACATTTTTTTCCTACTATTGTATTTGCAATATATTTAATTTCTCGACCAAGATCTTTAACTTGAATAAAAACATCAAGATCTGGCTGTGGAATAAGATTACCTGCTTTTTCAGGCCATTCAATAATGCAAATTGAGTTCGCATTGAAATAATCTCTAAATCCCGCAGCCTCCCACTCTTCTTCATCAAGAAATCGATACAGATCGAAATGATAAAAATTGATAGGATAGCTTTTCAAACTCACTTGATAAGGTTCAACAAGTGTATAAGTTGGGCTTTTAACCTTGCCCACATAATCCAGCTTACGCAATAGACCTCGGACTAACGTAGTCTTTCCAGCACCCAAATCTCCATGAAGGTATACAGTTAACCCTACATCTAAAATACCTGCGAACTTTGCACCTTCATCAAGTGTTGCCTGCTCATCTGCCAAAGCTAGTGTAATATCTTGTGTCATATGATTTCTATGCTAAACAACCTTAAATCTGCAGAAGAACTTCAATCCTTGGCGAGCGATATTAAAAGCTGGGGCAAGACGCTCGGATTCAGTGCGGTGGGCATTACCGATACCGATTTGTCCGGATCTGAAGCGCAATATCAAAAATGGATTGAAAAAGGTTTTCATGGTGCCATGGATTATATGGCAAAACACGGACATAAGCGTAGTCAACCAAGCGAATTAGTGCCAGGAACGATACGTGTTATTTCTGTCCGCATGGATTACATTCCTCCAGAAACAAGAGATAGTGAAAGTGTTTTAAATGATGGCGCATCAGCCTTTATTTCACGCTATGCAATGGGGCGTGACTATCACAAGGTTTTACGTAATCGATTACAAAAACTTTGTGAGCGCATTCAAGAAGAAATTGGCGAGTTCTCTTATCGAGTTTTTACTGATAGCGCACCGGTATTAGAAGTAGCACTCGCTGAAAAAGCTGGCTTGGGCTGGCGAGGCAAACATACGCTATTGCTATCTCGAGAAGCGGGCTCTAATTTCTTTTTAGGTGAAATTTATACAGACTTACCACTACCTGTGGATGATGCTGTAGGCAATCATTGTGGCACATGCCAAGCTTGCATTGATATTTGCCCCACCCAAGCCATTATTGCCCCATATCAATTAGATGCGAGGCGTTGCATCTCTTACTTAACGATAGAATTAAAAACAAGTATTCCTGTAGAGTTCAGACCACTTATTGGCAATAGAGTTTATGGCTGTGACGACTGCCAATTAGGCTGCCCATGGAACAAGTTCGCACAACTCACAGAACAAGAAGATTTTCACGTAAGGCATGGCCTGGACGATGTTTTGCTCGTGGATTTATTCAACTGGAACGAAGCAACCTTCAATGAAAAAATGGCTGGAAGTGCCATTTATCGAATAGGTTATGAGCAATGGTTGCGCAATATTGCAATAGGCCTAGGTAATGCACCAAGCACACCCCAAATCATTAATGCCTTATTAAGTCGCCAGCATGAGGCTTCTGAAATGCTGAGAGAGCATGTGGCTTGGGCATTACAACAGCATGGCATCACGGTATAATTCGCCAACATTGATGACTTAAAGTCTAAAAACATGACTGAATTAACATTCAAAAAACTCTCATACGCGCTGTTTGGCTCCCTCGCTATTTTTATATTGCTGACATTTAAACAATATGGAATAAGTAATGATGAAAATGTGCAGCATGTTTATGGACAGCTTTTATTAAAATTCTACGAATCTGGATTTACAGATCAATCAGCTTTTACTTACAAAAATCTTTATTTGTACGGTGGTTTTTTTGATTTAATCGCAGCAAGCTTAGAGCGAATATTACCTATGTGGGTGTGGGATATTCGCCACCTGCTCTCTGCTATTTTTGGTTTTCTTGGCATTATTGCTGTATATAAAATTACGAAAGAACTCGCTGGCGAGCGTTCGGCATTCTTTGCGATCCTGTTGCTCAGCCTAACAGGGGCATGGTCTGGCGCTATGTTCACCCATACCAAGGACATTTCATTTGGCGCTTGCATGGCATGGGCGATGTATTACACACTGCTGATTGCTAAACATCTTCCTCGCGTCCCTTTGAATTTAAGCGTTAAATTAGGAATCGCCATAGGCTTTGCATTGGGATTACGTATTGGCGGCGCTTTCGCTGTTATCTATCTTTTCATACTAGTGTTTCTTGGCGCTTTTCTTCAGAAAAATACATTCAAACAAAAATTAGAATACTGCTTAAAAAGCGCAATTGGCTTAATTCCAGCAGGCATCACTGCATTTTGTTTAATGATTGTATTTTGGCCTTGGGCAATCATGGGAGCTGACCATATCCTGCTTGCAGCAAAATCTTTCTCTCACTTTGCTTTCAATATGGACACTTTGGTGAATGGGAGGTTTGTAAGCATTGGTGAAATATCTCGGACTTATTTATTTCAGTATTTATTTATCCGTCTGCCAGAGATATTTTTAATTGGTATTGCTTGTATTTTTTTATGGGTCATCGTTAGAGTTAAACACTTTAGTCCTAACAATCACTTAGCTGCTTTAAGTGTTGCCATTACAGTACTCTTCCCTTTGGCATTTGTGCTTTATGACAGACCTGCGCTTTATAACGGTGTGCGTCATTTCACATTTATCATTCCACCACTTGCCATTATTGCTGGCATAGGCTTATCTCAAGCCTGGAAAGCCTTAGCGCAATATAAAAAATCACAATTCGCTTTTGGTGTTTTAGCTGCCATACTGGCTATTAACACTGCTACCACCTTATATCAACTAAGACCTTACGAATACGTCTATTACAACCATTTTGCAGGCAGCAACTTTAAAGAGGCTGAACATAAATGGGAAAGTGACTATTGGTCGAGTAGTCTGATTGAAACGACGCAAATGCTGGAAGACTATCTAGACAAGGAAGCGGCCCAAGCGCCAGGTAAAGATCATAAAGATCATTATCTTGTTGCAGTGTGTGCGGAAGCTTTTCAGGGCGATGCTTATTTCGATAAACGCTTAAGCGTTACGGAAGATTGGGTCGTTGCCGACTTCTTTATTTCCGGCACTAATATGAATTGCGATAAAGTATTACAAGGAAAGATGGTCGGTACAGTTGAGCGCCTTGGCGCCACACTTGCTGTAGTAAAAGACCGGCGCCAACTGGTTGGCGAAGATAGACGCCCTCGTGCCGCACCTAGAGATTAATACGACTGGAACCACAATGACTCATCGTGCAAATAAAAATCCTCATATCACCGTTATTGTTCCAGCCTTTAATGAAGCGTTGGCAATAGCAGCGACGGTTAAAAACATTGCTCAACATCTCGATGAGTTAAGTTCGAATTGGGATATCGTGGTGATTGACGACGGCAGTCGTGATCAGACTGCTGATGTTGTTCGTGGCCTACCCGATAAACTCAATACAACATTGGTTAGATTTTCACGTAATTTTGGTAAAGAATATGCCATTACCGCTGGCCTAGACCACGCTCAGGGCGACTTAGTCATTTGTATGGATGCGGATGGTCAACATTCTGCGGAACTCTTAGCTCAGATGCTCGAGAAGTGGCGTGAAGGTTTTGAAATGGTCTACGCAGTTCGCCAAGATCGTGAAGTTGAATCTAGCTTCAAGCGTTGGGGCTCGCGTATTTTTTACAGAGCGATTAGCTTGGGCGGCCAAATTCACATCCCTAGAGATGCTGGTGATTTCCGTTTAATGGATAGAAAAGTTGTTAATGCACTACTTTCATTGCCAGAGCGCAATCGCTTCATGAAGGGTATGTATGCTTGGGTCGGATATAAATCCGTAGGAATTCCTTACACCCCGCTACCGCGCTCTCATGGCGAAAGTGCCTACTCAAAGCTTAAATTAATTCAACTTGCTTGGACTGGTGTTACAAGCTTTTCCGTGATGCCATTGCGCTTAGCTAGCGCCGTTGGCACGATGCTTTCGTTGATCTCATTTATTTATGGTCTATACGTAGTAATTGACCGTTTATTCTTTAATGAGTCGGTGCCTGGATGGCCGACGATGGTTGCCGGTATGATGTTTTTTGCTGGGGTGCAATTACTATTTATTGGAATACTGGGCGAATACTTAGCCCGTATATATGATGAAGTCAAAGGCCGTCCATCTTATATCGTTGCCGAAGTTAAAAAACCTCAAGATCAAGCATCATGAAGCAAAGCTCAATCTCTTGGTTTGCGGTGATTGGTGCAGCTGCAGCCGCAGTGCATTACGTCGTCGCCGTAGGAATTGAATTTGCCCAGTTAACAAGCCCAGCGAAAGCCAATATTTTAGGGTTCTTATTGGCATTCCCAGTGAGTTACTGGGGGCATAGAAAACTAAGTTTCGCAGCACACACAGCGACTCACCAGCAAGCTTTTCCTAAGTTCTTTACGGTTGCACTTACCGGCTTCCTTATTAATCAATTCATGGTCATTAACGCACTCCATTTCACCGCAATGCCATTTTGGTTGGTACTTGCTGTTGTCATGATTGTGGTTGCCATTTCCACCTATCTGCTTAGCTATTATTGGGCTTTCAAGGGGAAAGTATGAAGTCAATCATTATGAGTGCTGATGACTATGCTTATAGCGAGTCAATTGATGAGGCCATCATCAAACTCATCAAGCATGATCGTCTTAGCGCAACATCTTGCATGGTACTAAGCCCTCGATGGAAAGAAGCTGGAAAACTTATTACACCGAAAATCAAGAAAAAGGCCTCTATCGGCCTGCATTTAGATTTCACTCAATTTGGCAATGCTTACCCACATGGAAAGCTCATTCTATTAAGCTTAATGCGCCGCTTACCTAAAGAATCTATAAAAATAAGTATTAATAAGCAGCTGGATGCTTTTGAAGAAGTGGTTGGCTCAAGTCCAGATTATGTTGACGGCCACCAACACGTTCATCAATTACCCCAAATACGTGATGTCTTAATTGAAGTTTTAGTTGAACGATATAAAAACAATCTTCCATGGCTGCGCATAGCAAAACCACCCGTCAGCGATGGTTTAAAAGGATTGATTATTAGTTTGTTGGGCGCAAACGCTTTAGAAAATAAAGCATTAGCATTTAACTTTAAATGCAGCACCGAACTGCTAGGTGTTTATGGTTTCAACACCAGCCCAGCTGCGTACGAACTGTTGCTGAGCAAATGGATACGACAAGCGAAAAAAAGCGCAGGTGTTCCTGCGCTGATGTGTCATCCGGCTATCCAGAAATATGCTAACGATAAAAACAATGACCCTATCTTTAATGCGCGACTTAACGAGTATCAAGTTCTCAATAGCGAAATCATCGGCCACCTATTAGATGGCGTAAACGTAGTTAAAAGTCCTGCCTAGCTTGATGTATTAGAGATCGTTGTCTCTTCATTAACGACCGGCTTCTTGAATGCTTTTTTCTTAGCTGCTAGCTTTAAAGATTTTTTCATCACACAACGTTCGCTACCAAAAACACCTGCAACACCATCTGGTTCGTAGTAATGATTAGAGTAAGCCCAACGAGTTGCTGATATTGGCGTAATGGTGGCAATGCCTGTTGTAAAGTCCGGACTGCGTCCATCTGAGAAATTGAATGTCAGTGCAAGTTTATTACCCTGCGCAATCGCTTGACCTTTATAAACCAAGGAGTTTTCTGTTTCAGCTTTGAGATCGTACGCACCAAAACCATCATGACTGCTATGACGGTTTAGCTTCAATGTTGCCATAACTTCATAGTCACCTACTTTGTTATTACTGCCCTTACATACATATACACCGCTAAAGTTATCACCGACAAATTCTTGTTCGGCTTGCGCAACATTAATGCATGTAAACATAAAACCCAGTAAAAACAATTTTTTCATACGAAATCTCGGTTAATTTCATCAAGGCCACTATTGTAACGCGCGCTCGGTTTGCAAAGTGGTTAAGCGCAACTTTTTATGACATATATTTTGTTTTGTGAGGCGCCTAGATTATGATGAACGAGTTCTCGAATTCACAACAATAACAAGCTGTCACCTATTAAGAATTTATGACCATTCGCACCACTCAGCCAAATGCCAAATCATTGCCAAGCAATGAATCTTTATGGTTATTTAGCGCATTTAACCTCATATTACTGTGCCTACTGAGCCTTTGGTTATGGAAACAAAACCAACCTGTAGCAATGCCAAATGCAATGCTGGCTGATGGAAAGATGCAATGCGTCTCCTACTCACCTTATTATAAAAAAGGTGTTACTCCACTAAAGCTTGATACTTTTATACCTCCAGAACAGATAGACCAAGATTTAGCACTGCTTTCCAAACAGTTTAATTGTGTTCGCATTTATTCAATATCCCAGGGCTTAGATCACGTTCCAGAAGCTGCTGAAAAATTAGGAATGAAGGTTTATTTAGGCGCCTGGATAGGCTGGATTAAAGCGCTGAATGATAAAGAGCTTAATCTCGCTATCAAATTAGCTAATCAATACCCAAAAACAATTAAAGCCTTAATTATTGGAAATGAAGTGTTATTAAGGGGTGAGCAATCAGAGTCAGCACTTAAAAATTATATTCTTAAAGCTAAAGCCCAAACTAACGTGCCCGTGACTTATGCAGATGTTTGGGAGTTTTGGCGCAAGCACCCTGCACTAGAAAATTCAGTCGATTTCATAACAGTGCACATACTGCCTTATTGGGAAGACAACCCGCAGTCGATTGACCATGCACTCGACCATACCGCCAATGTAATGAATCTGCTTGCACAAACATTTAAAAAGCCTATTTTGATCGGTGAAACTGGCTGGCCATCGATTGGAAGACAGCGCCAAGAATCCGAACCGAGCTTAATTAATCAAGCAACCTATATAAGAGGCTTCTTAGGATTGGCTCAAGAAAAAAACTGGCAATACAATCTTATTGAATCCATGGATCAGCCTTGGAAGCGAAGTCTAGAAGGAACTGTGGGTGGTTATTGGGGTATTTACACGAATGATTTGCAGCCTAAATTCTCATTTATGGAAGATGTAACGCCGCGTCAAGACGATTTAAATATACTAATGATTGCCTGTCTAGGCGCCATTCTATTTGCTGGCGTAGCTTATACCTTGAATGAACGCAGAAAATCGGCTTTCGCCGCAGTAGCAATACTTGGAGCACTTGCAAGTGTCTCAGCCATGTTGCAATTAGAATACTTAATGACTGCCTGCCGAATTGGCCAGGAATGGCTTGCATTGGGTGGATTAGGCTTATTGAGTAATTTATTAGCGCTGAGTTTAGTTTGGGCAATATCAAAACCAACTGCTGCTAATTTAAACTTACTTAAAGCAGGACTGCTGGCATTTCTATTTTCAGCTTTAACCGGAAGTGGATTGTTGATCATGGATGGCAGATATAGAGACTTTGCAGTATGTCTCTATTTATTGGTCGTGCTTGAGCTATCTATTGGCTTGTTATTACTTAAACATGACATTAGACCCAAGCTTAAGATTAATCATCTTCTGAATGCCGCGCTAGTAGGTAGCGCAGTGTATTGCGTTTATTTGGAGCCGAGTAACGTACTCACTTATGTTTGGCTAATTTTAAATGCTCTCATTGCGCTAGCTCTATGGCCAAAAAAGACTCATCAATAATTTATAGAAATCCTCGGTAATTTTATGATCGTACTTGTTAAGCGTTATTTAGGACCCATAGCCTTTGCTGCGCTAATAGCAATTATTCATTTTGGTATTTGGAGTGTTTCCAATCGCTCATTGCCCATAATGAATGCGCCGTCTATTGTGAATGGCTTCGCCTATAGCGGCTTCCAAGAAAATCAAAGTCCTCTCGAAAAAGAATATCCCAGCACTGCAGAGCTAGAACAAGATCTAAAAATACTTAAGCCTCTAACTAATCGCATCCGTATTTATGGCGCTCTGGAAAACAGCGAAGTAACGGCTCTTGCATCGAATCTTGGCTTTCATGTAACAGCTGGCGCTTGGCTAGGTAGTAATGAAACCGCCAATAGACGAGAAATTGAAGCGCTCAAAAGTAAAATTAAAAATTACCCTCGCATCGAACGCGCCATTGTAGGTAATGAGGTTTTGTTAAGAAATGATTTAGAGCCCGAGGCGCTATTCAAATATTTGGATGAAGTAAGGAAATCTTCTTCTTTGCCAATTTCAACGGCTGAACCATGGCATGTCTGGCTTAAAAACCCCGATCTAGTAAAACATGTCGATTATATTGCTGTTCATCTTCTGCCTTATCATGAAGGCGTGCCCGTAGAAAAAGCCGTGGATTATTCGTTTGAACGTTACAACGAGCTTATGGAAACGTATCCCCGTAAAAAGGTTGTTATCACTGAAATTGGCTGGCCTAGCCATGGCCCAACTTTAGGTGCAGCAGTTGCATCAGACGTCAATCAAGCAAGATTTGTACGTGAATTTTTAGCCAAAACAGCTCATAAAAACTATGACTATTACCTCATGGAAGCTTTTGATCAGCCCTGGAAACAAAAGCTTGAAGGTTGGGCTGGCGCTTACTGGGGAATGTTTGATGCAGAACGTAACGAAAAGTATTCACTTCAGGGTGCTGTTCCAAAAGATGATCGCTGGGAAGAAAAAGCCCTTTGGGCGAGCTTGTTAGCTTTTTTGCCAATTGCTTTCATCGCCTTCAGATTTAGACATTGGGGTTTGGGTGGGCGATTCTCAATGGCAGTGTTGCTTCAGGCCTGCATTACGACATTGGTAGTTGCATGGAATCTACCTGGTGATTATTACTATACACTCCGGGACTTTATAGTATTAGTCGCCTTAATTATAGGCATGGGCCTCACTTCAGCCGTGTTGATGATTTACGGTGTTGAGTTTAGTGAAGTAATGTTTAAAGGGGGCTGGAAACGCGCCTATAAGCGAGCCAAGCCTCTGTCCGCTGATAAAGAGTTGTTTGTATCAATTCACCTCGCATGCTACAACGAACCGCCTGCAATGGTGATCATGACGATTGATAGCTTGGCCAAACTTAACTACACAAACTATGAAGTAATCGTTGTTGATAACAATACAAAAGATGAAGCGAAATGGAAGCCCTTAGAAGCCTACATGGCCAAAATGCCTGCAAATTTCAAATTCTTTCATTTACCTCAATGGCCTGGATTTAAAGCTGGTGCCCTAAACTTCGCCTTAGATCAAACCAACCCTAAAGCACAAGTAGTTGGTGTGGTTGATGCAGATTATGAAGTTACTCCAGATTGGCTATCTGATTTAGTTCCACATTTCATGGATACTAAGGTCGCCGTTGTTCAAGCACCGCAAGCGCATAGAGATTGGGAGAACAACTTCTTCCGCCGCATGAGCAACTGGGAATTCGAAGGATTTTTCCGTATTGGCATGCATCACCGTCACGAACGTAACGCACTTATTCAGCACGGTACAATGACGCTGGTTCGTCACCAACCCCTGATTGAAAGCGGAAAATGGTCAGAATGGTGTATTTGCGAAGATACCGAGCTTGGCCTGCGCTTGCTTGAAAGCGGCTATGAACTTCGTTACATCGATGATACCTTTGGTCGAGGTTTAACGCCTTCCGACTTCAAAGCACTTAAATCTCAACGTTTCCGCTGGGCTTTTGGTGCCATGCAAATTCTTAAACACCACTTACCTAAACTGCTTGGAGATTCAACGCTTACATTTGGTCAACGCTATCATTTCTTAACAGGATGGTTTGGGTGGCTAGGTGACGCGCTGCAATTGATTTTCACAATAGGCTCTATTGCTTGGACAATTGCGATGCTTGCGTTCCCTACCGCGTTTAGCTTGCCAGTGAGCATTATGATCACCCCTATTCTCTGCTTCCTTGTTATTAAAGCAGCATTAGGTCCTGTGCTTTATAGAAAGACTATGAATTGCAGCTGGAAAGATATCTTCGGAGCATCGTTAGCAAGTTTAGGCTTATCTCATGCCATTGCACGAGGCGTCATGATGGGTATTGTGAAAAAAGACGGTGTCTTCAAAGTCACTGCAAAAGGCAAAGCTAAAATCAACAAACTAGAGATTCTTAATCCAATTATTGAGGAATTTAGTTTATTAACAGCATTAATTATTTGTAGTCTAGCAATGCTTATCACGCGAGGATTCACTAACATTGATGCTCAACTTTGGGTAACCATGCTGACATTGCAAGCATTACCATACGGAAGCGCTGTTGCTTGCCAATTCATTGCACAAAGACCTGATACCGAATAGCGATGGCAATGTACTAAGAACCGATAAGATTCATTTTACAAATCCAATCGTACTTAAAATAAATTATAATGTTGCAAAACCAACTTAAATTAAAGCATGACTAATCCTACACATACGCCTGCATGGCACGCATTAAACGAACACTTCAAAGAGATATTTCCGCTACAAATGCGTGACTTATTCGCAGAAGATCCTGAACGTTTTAATAAATTCTCATTACAGTTCAATGACTTCCTGCTTGACTATTCGAAACAGCGCATCACTGAAAAAACGATGGCTTTACTGTTTCAACTTGCAAGAGAAACCGAAGTTGAAGCTTGGCGTGAACGCATGTTCACGGGAGAGAAAATCAACTTCACCGAAGAACGGGCTGTACTTCACACTGCCCTTCGCAATCGTAGCAACACGCCCGTCTACGTTGATGGCAAAGATGTCATGCCTGAAATTAATCGCGTCCTTGCACAAATGCGCACATTCAGCGACAGCGTTCGTAATGGTGAATGGCTAGGCTATACCGGCAAACGAATCACTGATGTTGTTAACTTGGGTATTGGTGGATCAGATTTAGGTCCTGTCATGGCATGTACTGCACTCAAGGCTTATTCAAGCCCTGATTTACAAGTGCATTTTGTGTCTAATATCGATGGCGCTCATTTAGCGCAGACATTGGAGCTATGTGATCCAGAATCGACTCTATTCATCGTAGCTTCAAAAACATTCACCACACAAGAAACCATGACCAATGCAAGATCTGCAAGGGCATGGTTCATCCAATCCGCAAAAGATCAGGCGCATGTAGCTAAGCATTTCGTAGCGCTTTCTACTAATGCAGAAGCTGTTCGAGAGTTCGGCATTGATACATCGAATATGTTTGAATTCTGGGATTGGGTTGGCGGTCGTTATTCACTATGGTCAGCAATTGGTTTATCCATTGCGCTTTACATTGGTATGGACAATTTTGAACCATTGCTCGAAGGTGCGCATGAAATGGACAACCATTTCAGAACTGCCCCATTAGAAAAGAATATGCCAGTGATTATGGCGATGTTAGGGATTTGGTATAACAACTTCTTTGATGCAGAGACTTATGCAATCCTGCCTTATGATCAAGGATTATCACGCTTTGCAGCCTATATGCAGCAAGGCGACATGGAAAGTAACGGTAAGTTTGTGAATCGCGTTGGTGAGCGTATTGACTACACCACAGGCCCAATTATTTGGGGTGAAGCTGGCACC
>JACCDG011295751.1_pt1 | contig 15379 bp, 13 predicted proteins | sample 7442471 | NCBI WGS metagenome assembly JACCDG01 (sample SAMN15323444, study PRJNA562643) | freshwater metagenome | isolation source: river surface water | place: USA:Blue River Watershed | collected 2017-08-17
TCCCAGTTAATGCTAATCTTTGACATGACTGTTAAATCTTGCCAATTCACACCAACTTTGGTGAGTTCTGCTAAACTCATCCAATTAATTTGATCAGACCAATTCACGCGGGCACCAGTCATGACAGCCATGTCATACCAATTGATCCCTGTCTTTGTCATCAAATCAAATGAAGCCCAATTCACACCTTTGTGGAAAAGAACACCTAAATCATTCCAATTAATTCCTGTTTTGGATAATACGGAGAGATCTGCCCAATTAATGCCTGCGTCGGACAACACATCAATATTAGACCAGTTAATACCAATTTTAGTTAAGACACCAAAATCATTCCAATTGACGCCAGACTTTGTTAAGACGGTGATGTCGCCCCAATTAATACCTTTTAAGGTCATGGTGGCCATATCCGCCCAATTAATACCGCTGGTTGTTTGAACATTTAAATCTTGCCAATTAACATCAGCGGTACGGGCATCAGTGAATGACTTAATTGAATCAATCTTGGTCATGATGACGCCAATATCTTGCCAATTCAATGTGTCTGTTTTGGATTTAATGACGGTAATATCTTGCCAATTGATCGTATCTGTTTTGGACTTGATTAAATTGATATCTTGCCAATTGATTGAATCAGTACTTGATTTGATACCTTCAATGCGAGATTTGGTTAAATCCAATGCAGCATAATTGGTGGATGGTGAGGCGCCATTAAGCGTGATGGACATATTAATAAAGAACGACGCTGTGGAATCTAAATTGGTAATTGACGCAGATTTACACCAGTCTAATGTTGTATCAATGACAGGATCAAATGTTGTTTGCGTAGCACCATTGGCGCGGTAAATTGTATGTTGGTCGCACGTATCTGGTGTCCCTGCTCCATCTAAATCTGCACGCAAATTATCTGATTCAATCCATGAATAAATGACATACCCTGTACCATCCCATACCGCAGCTGCTTTAGGACCTGTACCGGAAAATATATCAAAGGTGCTGGATGTGGCTGATGCCAAACCTGTTGATTTGGCCACTAAGGTATACAAATTCCCTGCGCGTGTGACTTGTATATCGGTGAAATTAACAATACCATTGGTCACTGTCATGGAAACATTACCGTATAAATCAGAAGCACCAGGATTATTACCAATGCTTAAGGTAATAACTGTGGAATTATCTGATGTCACGATATTGCCATTGATGTCTTGGACAGCAACAACAGGTTGACGTTCAAATTTCTTGAAATGTTTTGTGGAAGATGGAGACACTAAGAAAACAAGTTTATACGCAGTGCCATGCGATAATGATGAAGAACCCGTTGAAGATGAACTAGAACCACCTTGAGCACCACCTTGGAAAATATCGGTACCAATGGTTGCTTCAGCGCTGGAGGATTGATTTCCACCTGTATACTGGGCAAATACTGGAGACGCGTTAACAACCAGTATAAGGACAGCAATACTGGCAAACGCTTTCTTCATCGCGCAGAATAAATTATCGGTTATGGTGTTGTTTGCTGACATGAAAAAGTACTATGACATCTCACAAAAAATTAGTGTAATTATGGCGCTGTACGCCCCAAACGACCTCCCCCGTATACACCAAATGCGGGGTCAAAACGTTGATAATAACCTGCTGAATCAGGATCTTTTGATCCTAAACTGCGTGATGATAATTGATACTCACGAATATTGCCTGATGCAAAATCGCCACCACGGTAACCGATACCAACTGTATTAGTAACACCACGTGAGGCATCAATTGCATTAATGCCTGGCCAATCTGTATTCGGGGCAAACCCTTCATAACCCGTCGCTGTTGTTAATTCACCGCTCCCATTAGAACCTAAAAATTGGCGACCTTGAGTACGGCCAACGGTGACAACAATTTCTGATAAATTACCAGATAATTCCATATTGCCATAATACCCTGCGCCTGCACTAATGCGATTAGCGGCATTTGCTGCAAAAATACCTGCACGTAAAGGCCCTTGTTGATTTTCAGCAATACCACCGACGCGGCCATCACCAGAAACCCAGGATAAATTATTGCGATTGATATTTGCTGGATTATTAATAATTTCTAAACCTGTTTCATCACTGTCAGGATAAATATCAGAACTTGTCGGTGTTAACGAACTTGTTGAACCCCAGGCAAATTCATCGACGACAGGCGCAATATCTTTACCACGTGCGGCTTTTTCATATTCTAATTCGGTGATCGGACGTAAACCTGCCCATGCTGAAAAAGCTGCGACATCTGGCCATGATAAATAGCTCATTGGACGACTTGGACGTAATGTTGTTGCTTTTGAATTTGGATTTGATGAATCCCACGCCACGGTATTACGATTCACAACACCATCAGAATTCTTGCCACCATTGGCTGCTGATGTAATATCACGATTTAACTTTGCTGCAGGGGATAATGTGTTAAAGAAACCAACCCACTCCCCTTCTGTTAATTCATATTTCATCATATAGAATGCTTGAAAACCTTTAGGAAATGAGGCGGGCACTAAAAAGACATCGCCTGTTGCATTTTCACCGGTAACACCACTTGATTGATAATAAAATCCGTCTGTAGCTGTATTGGTTGTGTTAATGGCATTTTCATTTTGAACATACCATGGTTCAGCGTCTGCAGAACCTTGAACGAATCTGTATTCGGAGGCACTGTTACCATCGCCGGCGAAAAATGGACCTTGTGGAACATAAACCATTTCAATACCAAAAATTTTGTGTAATGTATTGGCGGATTGAGCAACGGCTGATGAAACACCATCTTGGCCATAATTCCAAACAAATTTAATCGCCTTTGGTGCAATTGAACCAGAACCATAATCATTACGCTGAACGTAAAAACCTTTTTGATCTGCAGGAACAGAAATTTCAAAATTAGATGGAGAAGCAAATCCACTTGGATTAAGGCCATAACCCGCCATACTGGCATGTTTCCATGTGATACCGCCATCGGTTGAATATTTCATCAATACCCAGACAGCATCATTATTAATGGTTGTTTTCCAGCTATTATCTTGGCTTAAATCAAAAGTAAATGTCATTGTGTTTGAAGCTGTATCAGTTGAGACGACATTTAAATTCGTCAATTGCAAATTATTCGCCATCGCTTGTGTTGAAAGCGTTATCATGCCAAGCATTAAGAGTATGTTACATAAGAGTTTAGATACCATCGTATGTCCTCACTCCACGACCACCAAACCCACTTGATGCAGCCGCTGAAGTTAATGCTGCTTGTGATCTATCAGAAATTTGAAGCAATGTGGCGGCATCTAACCAAGATCCACCGCGAAAACCTGTTCCCGCCGCTGTTGTAACACCTTTGGATGTATCGACATCTAAGCCTGGCCATGTTTCGACATTTCCATTGCCTTCATAACCTGCAGCCATAGATACTTGACCATCACCATGTGTTGCGCTAAAAGCTAAACCTGTTGCATTACCCAATGTGACAATATGTTCTGCGACGTTTCCTGATAATTCCATGACACCATAATAGGAACCACCAGATAAAGCGCGTGTGGATGAGGCTGTTGCAAAAATACCTGAACGCAATGCACCATTTTGATGATCTGCACCTGTGGTTGCATCTCCGCCGGAGAAAGTGGCATTACCGAAATTCGCATTGGCATGAAGTGTGGTCACTGTTTCAGAACCATCTTCAGCGGGTGATAAAGCATCCGCTGCGGTGATTGTGGTATCGCCCCACACATACTCTGATTGAACAGGTAATACTGGACCACGTGATGTTTTTTCAAATTCAAGTTCTGATAATGGTCTTAAGCCAGCCCAATCGAGGTAGGCTGCTAAGTCCATCCAGGATAAAAATGTCATGGCGCGTGCTGGGCGATTTGAGGAACAGACTAATGGTGAACCAGAACAGCTAACGGTGTTTCGGGTAATGACGCTATCAGAATTTTTATGATTATTATCGGTAACATCACGATTAGCACGTGCTAAGGCAGGTAAAGAATTAATAAATTGCACCCACTGACCTTCGGTGATTTCATATTTCATTGTGTAAAAAGATGCATATCCTTTTGGATACGTGGCTGGAATTGTAAAGGTGGCACCTGTTGCAAATTCACCACTTTGACCAGCACTGACATAACGGTAACCACTTGCAGAAGGATTGGCCACATTGATTGAATTTTCAGAACTAATAAACCACGGTGAATTATCAGCACTTCCTCTATTAAGAGAAGCTGTACTTGCATTGTAATCACCAGCATAGAAAGAACCTTGAGGAATAAAGACCATTTCAGAACCAATGACAGAAACAGAAACTTCATCAGCATCTGTAAAACCACAGCTTGAATAATCGACGGTTAATTGTAAACCTTCCGTAGTTACATTGGTCACAGGACCATTGCTTGCTCTTCGAACAAAAGCACCAATGCGATCGGCAGGAACATATACTTCTAAATTAGAATTTGAGCCAACTGATGAGCCTAAAGGATTTACACCGGAAGCAGAAATTTTGCATAAGCTTGATCCTAAGGAAGAATCTTGAGCATTAGCTAAACGGATGGTCACCCATACCGCATCATGATTGATTTTATTACGCCAGGAATTGTTCCAGCTCAAATCGAGTGAAACAACCAATGTCTTTGCGGAAGGATTACGTGAATCAAGCTTCACATTTCCTAAAGAAAGGTTATTGGCATAGGCTAAAGAAACTAAACCTAAGCTACATAAAATCACATTAAATTGTAAAAGTCTTTTAAGAATCATGAATAACCGAATTACCGAACCAGGTTGAAATGCCCGTTATTTTTATCCAACGGAGAATCAATCTTGCTGCGCAAATGCAGTTTGGCCATTGTCATTTTTTCTTTGACCAAAGCAGCATCTTCGGCATTGGGCTTTAAATACATATACCACTGATAATGCTTTAACGCTGTTTCCTGATCACCTAAGTACTCACCACTGATAAACGCTAAATTATAATGTGTATCAGGATCGTTGGGAGATAAATCAACACTTTGATAATATTCGACGATGGCGCGCTGATATTCGGCACGCTCAAAATACAAATTACCCATGTTGTAATGCGCTTTGGCTAATTCTTCTCTGAATTGTTGATCTTCAGGATCTAAATCGCCACCTTTTGACAACACTTCATTCGTTTTATCTTCTAATTCACGCGCTGTTAAAGCAACTTGCTCAACTTGAACATCTTCTTTAGCTTTTTGGCTTTGCTGAGAAGCTAATTTATTTTCCAATTCACTCATGCGTTGTTTAAAGTCTTCATCTTTTTCAGATAATAAAGAACGGATTTGTTCAATTTCTTGCGTATATTTGGAATTTAAATTTTCAACACGACGGATTTCTTTAACAAACTGTTGACGCTCATTGCGCATTTGATCAACATCGGCATTGCCTGTTGAACTTGCTTGAGGAGGCATCAAATCGTCGGCTTGAGCATGTACCATCTGTGGAGTTATAAGGGCAATTAAACTCATTGCCAGCAATAAGGCCCCAGAGCCTACTGTCATTTGTGTTTTATTAAACTTGCCCATATGTTGTCTCCATGATTTTCTTATTTGGATAATCTTAAACATTATTGTTTATTCACTACTTTTGGTTGAACACTGTCATTATATGTTTTTGCTGGCTTAACTGAACCATTTGGTGTTTCGTAATTATGTTTACCATTCACAATGTGTGGTGTGATTAAAATTACAATTTCCGTTGATTCAATGCGATCAGATGTAGAACTAAACGCTGCCCCTAAATAAGGAACATCCATCAAGACAGGTACACCATTTTTAGTATGAATTTTTTCTTCTTTGCGTAAACCAGCGAGGATAATGGTTTGACCGTCTTTGACCATCACAGAAGTTTCAACCAATGTCTTTTTAACTTGAGGAATTTCGCTCTTTAAACGGTTGTTAGAATCATAAGACTTAACTGAACCGTTTGTTGAAGAAATTTCAGGACGCAATCTCATGGTCACCATACCATCTTCGTTAATAGTAGGGATAACATTAAGTTTTAAACCCACGTCGATAAAACGCACATCATCACTGCTGATCGCATTATCACCGGTACCATTAGTTGTTGATACTATATAGGGAACAGTATCACCAACGTGGATTTTAGCTTCATCATTATTGGTAACTAAGATTTGAGGATTGGATAAGATTTTTGTATCACTAACTTCTTGCATGGCCTTAACCGCCATTGTAAAGTCACCAAAATCAACATCGCCAACTGCCACATTGGTGTTTTCTAAAGAACTTGGGAAAACGCTGGAGATGTTTAACTTTGTTTTGCCATTTGAGTTCTTTAATAATGAAGACCAGTTAACACCTGTGTCAAATTTGGGCTTTAACACAACTTGTAAAACGCGGGCTTCAATTAATACTTCTTTGGTTGGTTCATCTAAACTTTGAATAATTTGCTCGACTTCATCACGACGACCAGGAAACACGCGCACTAACACTAAATTAGAACGTTCATCTGCTGTAATTGAACCAACTGCTTTCGCATCAATACGTGCTCTTAATTTTTCAGCCACAACATCTGCGCGCGCATATTTTAAAGTAAAGACAACTGTTTCTAATGGTTTTTCGATCTTTTCAATCGCTTTTTTCATTTCTTCAATAGATTGAGGTGTATCAACTAAAACCACGGAACCTGTATCTTCATCAATAATAATCTTACCGACATTGCTTTTTAAATTATCTAAAGCTGCTAAGACATAACTTGGTTTGGCATATTGTAAGTGAACGATGCTGACTTGGGTTTTATCGCTAAATTGCTTACCATGCATGGCTGCATATTCAGCAGCAGACATGATTTGGACAATATCATTGTCCATGTGGTAGGCCAATTTATTAGAAATGATTACAATGTCCAAGGCATCTTTGATCGCCACACCATGAAGCAAGACGGTTGTGCGGCCTTCAACAGTTGGCGACACAACAATATTGAATTCACCTTTTTGGGCGAGGAATTTGATAACGTCGACGACGTTCATATCACGCACATCAAGCGTGATTTTGCGCGCCAAACGCTCATCAAAAGAATCCTTAGGTTCTGTAATAATAATCGGTTGAGGAACATCAGCCGATGAATTATCTTCTTGGGCTTTAGCTGTTGTCGTGAGCGCGAATCCCATCACGGTCATCAACAGAACAGCCACATAGTGGAGTTTTAGGATATGTTTAATCATAGCTTTATTGTCGTCTCCTCGTTTTCGTCTCCGAAGACAACCCTATCAGTATAGATCGTCTTGACGGTTACGCCTTCGATTTGTTCATCTTGTTTTAAAAAATATGTTTGCTTTGTCGTTGTATCTTCAATCATCACGGATGCTGTTTCAGGCAAATCTAACCAGGACACACCAACTAACTTATACTTCGACATTTTATTTACCAAACTCTTTTTCGCAGGAGTTGATTGATCTTTGGATTGCATATCGTAAGGCTTGAAAATATTACGGGCTGTAACTTTGTTTAAGTATGTTGAAACATTTGCAGGTGATGGTAATTCAACATCAGATGTTGCGACAACTTGCTCATCATCTGATACATCAACTGATTGATTTAATAATGCAATACCTTCACGCATTTGATACAACACAACACCAACACACACAATGATTCCAACAATTAACATTTGATTAATTGTTTGAATACTAATTGATAAAGCAAATTTCTTCTTCGCTGCTTTAGGCAAAGTCGCAGAACCAGATTCTCCGACGGGAGATCCTGTTTTTTGCAGCATTTTCAAAAGCTTTTCTTCTGCTGTTTCTTTTGCCATTAGTATTTTTCCGTCGATAAATTGTTAATTTTCATAACTCATTCCCGAACAATCAATTACAACTTGCGACCAATTTAATACACCCATCTTAGCATAGGGCATTGGTGTTTCAAGGTTTATTTGAATTTTTTTTCTATTTTTTTATAAAATAATTGTAAAAATCCCGACGAGAAACCAAAAGCTCTCGCAAACGCACGAAAAAAAGTTACAAATCCAAAAAATAATCCATCAAACATTGCACACATCATAAAACATGCGTACACAATTTCAAAAATCAAAAAAGGAAACACTGCAACAATAATGGTTTGTCCAAAACCTAATCCGCTTAAACAACTTAACACAATAGTGCCAATGCATAATAGAGCCCAGGGAATTTCTACCACATCTTTCCAAAACGTATAATCATCACCACGCATCATTTTAGGGTGTGCTGCATACATCGCAACGCGCCAAAATCCATGGCGCGCTTGCTCGTTTAAATAACGCCCCACCTCGCTTGGATGCACATGATCTACCAAAGCCTGGCGGTTAAAATAAATCACATAGCCGGCATTGATGATCTTATAGCTTAAATCATTGTCCTCGCCGCTGGCATTGCGATAGCTCTCCTCAAACCCACCCACTTGCCAAAACACTTCTTTTCTGGCGCAAAAGTTGTATCCGCCAAAGGCTTTAGGATAAAGTGGCATTAAATGCGTGTGACGGTAAATGATTTCTTTGTGAATGCAGCGGGCTAATTGGGAAGAAGTATTCGTGATTCCATAACTACCTGCGACAACACCAATAGTGCTCGTCGTAAAACCACTGATTAATTGATTAAGCCAGTCACGATGAACACGGCAATCTGAATCTGTAAATGCTAAGTACTGACCTTTAGCTAAACGTGCCCCGTGATTGCGCGCACTCGCTGGACCAGCATTCTGTTGGTATTGATAAATGACGTCGGGGAATTTCTTGATAATGGATGCGGTGGCATCTGTTGATCCATCATCAACAATAATCACTTCATAAGAATGTTGCGTGTCTTGAGAACGAATGGCGTGAATAACATCGTCGATATGTGCTGCGGCATTATACGCTGGAACAATAACACTAATTAATACAGTCGACATGAATGGTTAATTTTTTTTCTGTTGTAATTGATTGATTTTACTCTCAAGTAAAGCGATGGTTTGTGCCATTTTATCATTGCGATTATTTTGCTGACACAAAAACACTGTCATTAAAAGCGTTAAGAATATAAAAAAACCGAATAATATAAAAAAGATGAAATTACTGGGAAGTTCAAATCCAAAAAATACAGATAAATCAAAAAGGATTTGATGGCATAAAGCAAAAAATACACCTAATGCCGATGCCACGAGCCATGCCATCGCATACTTAAACGTCAGTCGGTGTCGACGGACAAGCTCTAAAACAAAGAACATCATGGCTAAGGATAAACACACCGCAAGTACCTGAATACTCATGCGATACTCCTTGGTTTGCGTAACATTAATAAAAGAATAGCCAATGTCACTTTAAACATATAGTACATTGTTTTTAAATGACGAATGGAGCTATGACCTGCTTCCCTTTGTCGCATTTGAACAGGAATTTCTTGAATGGTAATACCTGAACGATGTGCAATGACAATAGCTTCAGGTTCAGGGAAGTCCGTCGGATAATCTTGAGCAAATAAGGCAATGGCTTTGGCATTAAATGCACGAAATCCAGAGGTGGGATCTTTAATAGTGATGCCAATTAAAGCATTAATTAAATGCACAAAGAAATTAATACCAATACGACGAGAAAATGAAGATTGAAACCCTTCATTGGCTTTTAAAAAACGGCTTCCAATAATCATATCACCTTGGCCAGCCATTAAAGGAGTCAGAATATCTTTAATGTAAGCGGCATCATGCTGCCCATCACCGTCGATCTGCAAGGCATATTGATAGTGATGATTAAATGCATACTTCAGACCTGTTTGAACAGCTCCCCCTATGCCTAAATTAAACGGCAAACGCAACACAATAGCACCTGCACCACTTGCTTCGGCGGCAGTCGCATCACTACTGCCATCATCAATCACCACAATATCAATGGCAGACGCATGACGTTTCACGTCGGAAACAGTCCGTGCGATATTCCCTGACTCATTAAACGCAGGAATGATGGCAATGACACGTTCGTTTGGCATAAGTTATAATTTATGTTGGCTGTACAAGATCATGGCGGCGGCTAAATTAATCAATCCATCTTTAGGCGCGTCGACAATAATTTTATCTGGGGTAATCCCTTTAAAACCAAATGTTGTATTATCAGGGTAATAGCCAAGACTTGTGATCAAGGCCACCATGGCCCCATCGTCGATAGGAAACATGCTTTTAAGAAGAACTTGACCGGCGGTTGTTTCCCCAATGACAAGGGCACGTTTACGAAATTGCATAATCCCTGTAAACAATTCGGCTGCAGAGCCACTATCGGCATTGACTAAAATCACAATTGGGCCTGTAAATTTCAAGGATTCATTAATAGAAGGCACATCTAATGAGGCTTTGTCTTGCCCTCGACGTTGAAAATAGGCAAATTCATCGCCACCTCTTAAAAAAAATGAGGATATTTCACGCGCTGCTAATGGCGGACCACCTGGATTGCCACGTAAATCTAAGACTAAGCCTTGTGGATCTTGTTGTTTAACCATCGAGAGAAAACGAAATAAATCATCCCCGGTTGTGCGATTAAATTTAGGTATTTCTAAACACGCAATACCCGGCACACTCACAGGACAAGAAAAGACGGTTTGTTTGAAATATTCTTTGGAGATAAGCGTTACATCGCGGGTTGTACGATCAGCACCTGTTTGATACCGTAAGGCTACTTGCGTGTTAATCACAGGGTTTAATAAATTCTCTATAGCGGTTTGATCGAATTTATTGAGCATTTTACCGTCGATCTTCACAATCACATCATTCTCACGTAAACCTTTTTCATAGGCATCAGCGCGAGGCTCTAAACGGGTGACCAAATACCCTTCTGCTTGTTTTTTACCTTCAATCCCTAAATCAACACGTTGGCCTAAGGCTTCATGTTGGAATTCTTCCGCAGGTTTAGGTGGATAAAATTGAGAAAACTTATCGTCTTTGGTTTTTAATGAATCAACTAAATACCACGTGGCACGCCAACGGACATAATCATTGCTTTTTCCTTCGGCCATAAGCTGAGGATAGATTTTTGACTTAAATTTCTCAATAAAATCAGTTAATTTCTGAGGATCAGGGCTTTCATAGTAATTGGCTGTCATTACATCGAAAACCTTATGGAAATACGCAACATACTGCTCTAAGTCAGAAGCTGCTTGAGAGGAATTTTCTTTGGTTTTTGCTTTTTTCGAGAAAGGTTTGGCAAAAACAGCTGGGGACAGCATGACAATACACAGTGTAATGAAGATAATTTGGCGTAACATGCCTCCATGGTAGCATATATATATATTTATTCTAAGAAAATCTAAGATTTTTTGGCTAATTCAGCTAAGCATGAAAGCTCTTGAGCTGTAGGAGGTTGTATCTCAAAGGGACATTGAAGGGTTTTGGCTAAAGCAGTCTTAAATTGCTTAGGGTTAAGGGGACAATTAACCACAAAGTCTGTATGGGGACGACTTTTACGGTAATCGGGCATATCGATAGGCATTTTTAGATAACGCGAGATGAGATTTAAATCAAAATCGTAGAGAATCGTGCCATGATGCAAAATGGCATTCTTCCCCCGTCGCTGCGCATTGCCGGATATTTTCTTATCATCGAAGGTCGCAATATCAGAAATGGGGCGAAATTGCGCTTTCATACCACATTGTGCTAAGGCGTCAATGACCTGAGCGCTTATCCATTCATAAGAACGGCGTAAATCATTTAAGTGAGGGCGATCATTTTTGGAGAGAACAAATGTATAGTTTAAACAGCCTGGGCCTTGCACTACGGTTCCCCCACCGGAAGAACGGCGTAAGACTGGAATACCTTCTTTGAGAGTCATATCTTCGGCAATATCGATTTCAGATTTGCCAATACGACCTAAAACAATAAAATACGTCGGAGATTCCCAAAAACGTAAGAATTCGCCGGCATTTTCTTTATCAGCTAAATGCCACAACACATCATCGTAAAGAAGATTGTCAGTGGGTTTGGAAAAACTATGATCCCGAAGCTGCATTGGTATTGAGGAAAAACGATGTGTGCACATCACGCGCTGCTTTGACTTCATCAGGACGTGATACAGGCATTGTTTTAGGAAGACCTTTGAATGAATCTGGGGTTTCCTTGGATAAATTATCGGCATTAATCATTTTTTCGATGAAATCATCCATGACTTGCTTAGATTCCGTTTCAGTGGGTTCAATCATGATTGCTTCAGGCACACTGATGGGGAAATATACCGTCGGTGGATGGATTTGATGATCAATTAAATATTTAGCAATATCAGTCGCATGCACACCACGGGCAGCTTGCCATGACGCTGTAAAGACGCACTCGTGCATACAGATACGATCGTAGACAATTTTATAACGGCTTTTAAGTTTGGCCATGATGTAATTGGCGTTTAATACGGCATGATCCGTTGTTTGTTGTAAACCTTTTTTGCCGAGCATCAAGATATACGCATAGGCGCGTAATAAAATACCAAAGTTGCCATAAAAGGATGCAATATACCCAATTGATTCAGGATAATTATAATCCAAAACAAACATGCCATCGGAACGTTTGACAACGCGTGAGATGGGTAAGAACTTGGCTAATTTCTCATTAACACCGACGGGACCAGCACCCGGGCCGCCTCCGCCATGGGGTGTTGTAAATGTTTTATGGGTATTGATGTGCATGACATCAAAACCAATATCACCTGGTCTGCAACGGCCAAGCACCGCGTTTAAATTGGCGCCATCATAATACATAATGCCGTCGACAGAGTGAATTAATTCAGCGATTTCAGCAATATTGCGTTCAAAGTGACCATAAGTGGATGGACAGGTCATCATTAAACCTGCCACTTCATCATTAATCGCCGCTTTTAAGGCAGCAATGTCCATCCCTCCATCTTTGTCAGATGGGATGGAAATGGTTTCATACCCAGCAATCGCTGCCGACGCTGGATTGGTGCCGTGCGCTGAATCAGGGATAATGACATATTTCTTTTTGGTATTGCCTTTGGACTTATGATACGCGGCCATGAGCATGATGCCGGTTAATTCACCATGGGCACCTGCTAAAGGTTGAAGTGTGAAGTTTGAAAATCCAGACATTTCACACATCACGCGTTCTAATTCATAAATGACTTCCAAAGCACCTTGGGTGAGTTTCTCGCCATTTTTTAATTGAGGCAATAAAGGATGTAAATCAGCAAACCCAGGTAAACGAGCTAATTGTTCGGTAAATTTAGGATTGTACTTCATCGTGCACGAACCCAATGGGTAAAAATGGGTGTCGACGGAAAAATTACGCTGAGATAATAAAGTATAGTGACGTACCGTATCTAATTCGCTCACCTGTGGCAAAGGTGCCGGTGTTTGACGCACAAAACGCGCATCAAACTGAACTTTTGTTGGCACATCGGAATCAGGAAAACGAAAACCGCGGCGACCTTGTTGGGATTTTTCAAAAATAAGTTCCATGACTACTTGATCACCTCTTCTAATGCTTTGGCAAATCCAAGAATTTCTTCTTTCGTACGCTTTTCGGTAACAGCCACTAATAAATAACGTTCCATACCTGGATAATAACGCCCTAAGGGGAAACCTGCGGCATATCCTTTATCAATCATTTTACCGACGACATCAGACGCATCGACAGGTAAATGCACAGTAAATTCATTAAACGTTGGGCTGCTGCGTTTAACGGAAACACCTTTAATTTTTTCTAAACATTGTTTGGCAAACTCTGCCTTATCCGCATTTAATTGGGCCATTTCAATAATCCCATCACGGCCAATCATGGATAGGAAAATTGCAGCTTGCACGGCGCACAATGACACATTGGTACAAATATTCGATGTGGCTTTATCACGACGGATATGTTGCTCACGCGCTTGTAAGGTGTTAACAAAACAACGGCGACCTTGCGCATCAAGTGTTTCACCGACGATACGGCCAGGCATTTTACGGGCAAATTTCTTACGGGTTGTCATGATCCCTAAATAAGGGCCGCCAAAATTTAATGATAAACCTAAGGATTGGCCTTCTGCTGTCACAATATCCGCACCCATTTCACCTGGGGTTTTTAATAAACCTAAGGCAACAGGATACGTACTGATAATGACTAAAGCTCCGACGCTGTGCGCCTTCTCAACAATATCGGTAAAATCATCGATGGAGCCAAAGAAGTTTGGATTTTGCAAAATAATGGCGGCGGTATTCTTGTCTAATAATTTATAAATCTCTTCACGGCTGCTTTGACCATGAACAACGGGTGTTTCGCAGAATTCAAATTCTAATTGATGAGTATAGGAACGTAAAATCTTTCGATAAATGGGACTGACACCACCATCCATGATCACCTTGGTGCGATCGGTCACACGAATCGCCATCATCATGGCTTCATAAAGAGCTGTTCCCCCGTCGTACAAAGAGGCATTCGACACTTCCATGCCGGTTAAGGCACACATATGACTTTGGAATTCAAATAAAGACTGCAATGTACCCTGAGCGCATTCGGGTTGATATGGTGTATACGCCGTATAAAATTCACCACGACTTGTTAATGTGCCGACGGCAGATGGGACATAATGATCATAATATCCCCCACCGATAAAAGGAATTAAGCGGACATTATTTTTGAGCGATAAATCCGTTACACGACGGACAACGTCGTATTCGGATAAACCTTGAGGAATGTTAAAGGACTTAGGCCTTAATGCGGCAGGGATATCGGTGAATAAATCATCAATACTCCCGACGCCAATGGCGCCAAGCATTTCCTTAACTTCAGGATCTGTATTCGTAATATAGGGGTTCATTAATGATTCAGTGTGTCGACATAACTGCGGTATTCATCCGCAGACATTAAATTCGTTGTTTCATCCATGTCAGCAATTTCCACTTTAATGATCCACCCTTTGACATAACAATCTTTGTTAATCAAAGCCGGATTATCTTCAAGCTTAGTATTGACATCAACAACGCGTCCACCCATAGGGGCAAAGACATCGGATGCTGCCTTGACAGATTCAACGGTGATGCATTGTTCAAATTGTTCGACTTCGGTATCAACTTCTGGCAATTCCACATAGGTGATATCACCCAATGCATTTTGCGCATAATCCGTGATGCCGATGGTTGCCGTATTATCCTCGACGGAAACCCATTCATGTTCTTTGGTATACAAATAATCTTCGATAATGTCCATGATAACCTCTACGTTAAATTAAATTAGTTTTTTAAAGAACCCGCTGTATAAAAAGGACGCTTAACCAAGCGCGCGGGTGACTTATGCTTATCATCACCAAATAACACATCGGCACCGATTGTTCCAAAGCCTTGATCGATTAAACCAATTCCCACCCCTCGTTCAACCCCTGGGGCATAACTACCACTGGTAATGATACCGATTGATTTTCCGTCGGGA
>JACCDG011150681.1_pt1 | contig 15377 bp, 34 predicted proteins | sample 7442471 | NCBI WGS metagenome assembly JACCDG01 (sample SAMN15323444, study PRJNA562643) | freshwater metagenome | isolation source: river surface water | place: USA:Blue River Watershed | collected 2017-08-17
CCCGCAGGCTCTGAGCGGCACGCAGGATCGCACGGGCCTCGTCAATCGTGAAGCACTCGACGACCAGCTCGGGCACGCGGACGCGGCGGATGCGGCGTGCCACCGGCTGAGCCACGAGCCCCTCGTCTGCGGCGGCACGCCAAAGCGTGAGTAGGTCGCCCCTCCATCCCTTGACGGTCGATGGCTTTCGCTTCTCGGCGATCAGGGCAAGGAGGCGATTGACCGAATCCTCCCGCAGACAAAACGCCACGTCACCACGGCCGACGTGATTCTCAAGCGCCCGAGCCCGTGAAACGAACGTCTCGGCGTACATCGCGGACACGCCCCGGCGACCAATGTAGGCGCGGGCAAATTCGACAATGTTCATGGCAGCCCTCTCAATGCGGCTGCGATCCGTCGCGGGGGAACGTCCTAGTTGCACGCTAGTTCGAGCGTGGTAGTGCGGCAAGTGCTAGCTGGAAACTGGCAATTTGGATTGGGGTGAAATCACTGGTTTTTGGTGTGTGCTGGATTCAAGTGAAAGCACAATTCTGGGGCGTGGTGTAACAGCAGCACTTCGGATTCTGACTCCGACAGCCAAGGTGCAAATCCTTGCGCCCCAGCTATTTGCGGCAGGCTTGTCGCACCTACAGATAACTGTAATAATAGGGGAATGGCAGTGCCAGTACCACTTCACGGGAATTACTACGGAACGCGAGAAGCAGCGGAGGCGTTGCGCCGCACCGAGGGTCGCATTCGGCAAATGGTGCGAGCGAAACACATCGAAGCAGTGGCAGTCAGTAAGCACGTCTGGCTAATTCCCGAGCGTGAAATCAAGCGCATTCTCAAAGAGCGCAGCGACGACGCCGCCTAGTGCGGCGTTTTTATTTGGAATCGGGCTACAGAATTCTGAAATTATTTCCGATTTCTGTATTGCGTGGGGCTACAGAATTCTGTAATCTCCGACCTAGACCAACGCACGCGGGAAGCAACGGAGTTGCCCGTTAAGGATTCAACAGGCTACGACGCCCACATAGGACTCTTTCGGCGATGACCTACACCATCGACGAACTCGTGAAGGATCACGCAGACCTCCGCGTCTGTAACTGCGCCGGCTGCGGCGAGCTACTCCAGGCGAAGTGCCAGAAGGGGCCGCTGCCAACGGTCGCCGGCTTCGTCACTCACCGCACGCGGCTGGGCAACGACCTTACGCGACCGTACTGCAAGGGATGTGCGATGGATGCCGTGAAGTTTGGGAGCAGAGATGACTGAAAACCAAATCAACCACCGATCAATGCTTCGCTCCACAGCGATACGCGAACTCCAGTGGGCCCTCAATCTTGCTAAACGCAAGCTGCCTGTCCCCGGCGGAAAAAGTGCGATCGAGTTGGTGCACAAAAACTACTGCGACGCAATCGACGCCACGGACCTGACGCAAGCCGCCGCGTTAATTCTTGACGTGACAGACATCGAGGTCGCGTTGAGCAAGCTCGCCGAAGCAGCTTAGGAGCCCCCCCATGTTTCTCTGCCAATGCACAAACTGCCGCGAACACAAACCCCTCACCGAATTCCCCGCACGCAAACGCAAGAGCGTCGACCGCGAATGGCTGTGCAATGCGTGCAAGCGAAAGCACTCGCTCGCGGTGCTACAGAACGAGCCTGAGTATCTGCGGCGGTTCAATTTGGGCCGCGGGCAATCGCGGGCGTGGATCAACGGGATCATGGCGAGCCTTGGACCGCAGGATTACTAGACGGATCGCCAAACGGCCACGGACTCAAGGACGGAAGGCCACTTTTAACCACACCTATGGGCAGTTGCCGGGGAAGCGTGTACGGACCGCATGGCCTGGATGCATCCGGGCCTATTGGGCTGAAAGCGCGGAGTGCAAACGCGATGCATCCCTTACCGGCTGGGCGGTCTGCCCACCATTAATCCACGACACGAAAGGAACTCATGTCACTAATTCTTACACGCAAGCACTGCGAAGTCACCCGCATCAAGCTCGGCTACGACGCCAACGGAAACGATATGGGGTGGGCTGAGATCGACGTTGTGAAGTCGAGCCCAGGTCGCGTCAAGCTCCGCATTAACGCACCGAAAGCGGCGTTGGTCTTGAGGGGGAAGGAGAAGGCGGCATGAGCAACCACTGCGAACTAATCGACACAGCAATCGCCGAGATCACCGGCCCAGCGGTCAAAGCCTACGCAGCGGCGAACGACAAAGACCTAGCGACGGCGGACGTGGAAATCGAAGTCATTCCGCACCAAAACCAATACGCCAAGGTTATCGCGTCGATCCAGGTTTCTTTTGTTGAGGAGTACGACGACGCCAGCGACGTGCTGAACGACTTGGATTGGCACTCGGAAGCACTTTTGAATGCACTCAAGGACCACGCCAAGCGGCGGACGAATCTCGCCCGACTGGTTGGCAAACTGCAAAGGACCGAACGATGAAAACCGTAACCTGCGAAATCCCCCTCACCGGGCTGCCGGATGATGTGGCGAAACGGGTTGTGGGGTGTGAGTGGAGACACCCCAAGGAAGGCGAGATTTACTTTGATTTTACGGCGACTCGATGGAGAGACGCCGATTGCACATTGGTTTTTAAACGCCCCACACTCATCCTCCGCCCCGAGCTCTGGGAAGGCTTCAAGGTGCTCACGGGGGCGGCTGCGATCGCTCAACGCAAAGTGGGCGAGTGGTCAGTATTTACAGTGCCGCCGCTAGGCGGGTTTTCTGACTGGGTAGTCGACAACGACTGCGACTGGTGGCAGCTTGAGGGCGACAGCACGAAGGCGTTTGAATCGATTCTCGGCGTCAAATTTCCCCCCTCCACCGGCGACTGGCGGCGCGACATCTGGCTCAACCCGGACCATCCGGCGTATCGGGGGGAAGCATGACCCCCACCAACCTCTCCCGCGAGATCGACTGGGAATCAATCGGCGAGCCGGATTGCCATGAGGACATTAGCGTGCGGATTGCTGGGTGTGACTCTTTCACGGAGGAAACCGACGATGCTCCTAACCCCTAACCAACAACGAGCCCTCTACCGCATCCACGCGATCGACCAAGCCGAAGCGGAACGGCGAGACGCGAAGCTGCGTCGGCAGGTGCGGCACGGCCCGCTCGCGCTGTTCGTGTTCACGGCGGCTTTTTGGTGGACGGTTTAAATTTGGGTGTGGCGATGAATCTTTTGTGGTCCCGTGCGGCATTGTTTGCCGCGTGTCTTTGGTTCGCGTTTCTGTTGGGCGTGGCGGTGGTTGTGAGGACGCTATGAACGAACCGCTTTCAAGAGCACTCGACGTGATCGCCAACGCGGCGTGCGAGGACAACTGGCACGCTACCGCGATGGCCCACGGCCTGATGATCGGCTACGACGCCCGCTGGTACGAGACGCAAAAGACTCTCGACCTAACAGCCGTTGAGCATCCCGCGGAAGGCTGGCTACTCAAACCCGACTCCAGCGCCCGCTCGCGGACGTGGCGTGTCGCTGGCGTGCTCGACAAGCTCTGCGACGAATCCGGCGAGACGGTCCTGTTCGACCACAAAACGACCTCCAGCGACATCAGCGACCCGAGCGGCATGTATTGGCGGCAACTCGCCGTAGCGTCGCAGGCGACGATGTACGAACTCCTGATGCACCAGAACGGCGTGCGGCTCGACAAGATTATCTGGGACGTGATTCGCAAGCCGCAGATTAAACCGAAGCAGATCGCGGCAGCCGAACTTCGCCGGATGCGTGACTCGGGAGAATACTGCGGCTTTGCGATCAACGGCGAGACGATCGACTGTGCGACGCAGGACGGACGTGAGGGGCCGGAACTGTTCTCGCTTCGCGTCGCAGCCGACTGCCTAGACCATCCCGAGCGGTTCTACGCCCGACGAGGCGTACCTCGTACTAGCGACCAGCTACTTGAGTACGCCGTCGAACTTTGGCACATCGGCGAACAGATGCGAGACGACCGACGCCGCAGCGTCCACCCCCGCAACTCCCAGGCGTGCTACAGCTACGGCACTCCCTGCGAATACCTATCGCTCTGTGCCGCCAACGACTTGCCGACGAGCGACCGCTGGCAGCAACGGCCAGAGAACCCCGAAAAGAAAGTCGGCGGCAAGAACGTCCTGAGCCACAGCCGGATTAGCTGCTGGATGACGTGCCGTCGGAAGCACTACTACCGTTACGAAATGGGCATCGAGCGGTTCGATGCCGAGCGCTCGGAGGCGCTAGGATTTGGTTCGCTGTTTCACAAGGCGTTGGACGCTTGGTGGACGGCATGTGATGAGGAACGACGCAATGGCGACAGCTACGAGCAGCCCGCCCGACGTGCGGACAGCCGGCAAGCCGAAGCGGGATCGGCTCGCTGAATCTAAGGTTGGACTCAAACTCCCGGTTGCGACGCTGATGTACGGGCCAGCCGGCCTTGGAAAATCGTCTCTCGGGGCCGCGGCTCCGAAGCCAATTTTCATGGTCGACGATCAGGAGCTTGGGATTCACACGCTAATTGCGTCGGGGGCCGTCGAGAGCGTGCCGGTGATGCCGGCGTGTCAGACATGGACCGACGTTTTGGAAACAATCGCCGAGCTTCGTACAGGCGACCACGACCGAGAGTCGCTAGTGATAGACACCATCGGCGGCCTGCAATCGTTGTGCTTCGATTACGTTCGGGCCGTCGACTTCCAGAACGACCGAAAGAAGTTCGTCAGCTACGGGAACGGTGTCGACTCGGCCGTACCAATCTGGCGAGACATGCTACGAAAGCTTGACGCGCTGCGTATCGAACGCCGAATGCGGGTGATTCTTCTCGGTCACAGCACAGTCAAGACGTTCAAGAACCCGGAGGGCGAGGACTACGACCGCTATTCGCCGGCAGTCGATCCGAAGATTTACGCGGCGACTGGCAATTGGTGTGACATGGTTTTGTTCTGCAACTTCCACACATCTGTTGACGAGAGCGGGAAGCGTCCGAAAGGAAAGGGCGGGCAAATGCGGTTTTTCAACACCGAATACTGCCCGGCGTATGAGGCAAAGAACCGCTATGGCTTGCCTACGTCAATCTCAATGGGCTCCAGCGGATCGGAAGCCTGGGGCAATCTTATTCAAGCAATCACCGAAGCGAGGGCCAACTAATGCCGCACTACGAACAAGGGACTTACGCCGCCAACGTCGCCGATCAGCGGTTTGCGACGAACGCTAACGACAAGGCGTACTTCGAGTTGGAGTTTGAGCCGACCCGCGCTTTGGGGGCGAATACGTTCCCCGACATCGTTTACCGGCGCAATCTCAAGCTGTACTGCACCGACAAGTCGATGGAGTACACGATCGACAAATTGCGCGAATTGGGATTCAACGGGACGAAGTTTGCACAACTCGATCTGTCGCATCCGCAGGCCCATAGTTTCGTCGGGCAAGAGATCAACGTCGTGTGCAGTTATTCCGACGACGGCAAGTACGAGAACTGGGATTTGGCAAAGACGGGAGGCAGTTCGACGCCTCGCGAAAGCGACCCGACGGTGGCGAGCCGACTCGATGCGTTGTTCGGCAAGTCGCTGATGGCGACGGTCCCGGCGACTAGGGAGAAAACGCCGGCTGCGAAAAAAGCGGCGGCCCCTTCCCTCCCGGCGGCTGACGCGATACCGTTCTAAGCCGCTCCACGATCCGCAAGTTTCCAGCCAGCGGAAAACAGCCCCAGGTGGCAGTGAGTTGGAAAGTCGATCCCAGTGGGTAAACACAAAATCGGAACGCGTTTCGACGTGATGCAAGAGTAAGCCGCACAGGGCTGAATACCTTGCACGACTTCCGGTGAGATTCAATACGGGCCCACTCGGCACTGTGCGACTTCATTCTTTGTCTTAAAGCGGACTTTCTCTCTAGTCCGTTGGGAAACTTGTACGGACACACGGCTATGGCATGGACGAACCCGAGTCGCGAACTGCGACTCAAGTACGCTCGACATCTGCCGCGTAAGTCGACGGGACGGTTATCGCCAGACTCGTCTCGGGTCTGGCGATACTGCCCGTCGAGCGGCAGTAGGACTCTTGAGAGGCTCGGATTTAAGAACTACGGCGAATACATACAGTCGCCGCTATGGCAGTCAATCCGCCGCGCGGTAGCAGAGTTGCGAGGTCGGTTCTGCGTGATGTGCAAAGAACCATCACAGGAGACGCACCACGCCTCGTATAGATATGAGGTGCTCGCGGGGAACGACATACGACCGCTATTCCCGCTCTGCAAGGCGTGCCACAGAAAGATACACGACGGAGCGACGCTAGCGGAAGCAAATAAAAGGATGTTCCGCGAAATGAAATCGAAACAGCCAACCACGAGCAAAGGTTTTTCTGCGGCATTCATGGAGTTTTGGAAAAACTACCCACGCAAGGTAGCCAAGACAGAGGCCGAGCGATCGTGGCGTAAGGCGATAGAGCGAATTATTGAAGGAGAGGAGATCGACGAGATTGCCGCACGCTCTCGAATCCTGAATGCGTGCATCGAATTCGGCAAGAGCGATAAGGGCAAGTCAGGGAAGTTCTGCCCCTATCCAGCGACGTGGCTTAATCAGGGACGATACGACGACGATCCGTCGGAGTGGAGCGATAGCGTAAAGCCGCCAAAGAAGCCGGGCTTGCGTAGCGTCGACGAGATCAACGCCGAAAGGAAGTGGTGATGCAGGCCGAGCGAATCTACAACGCTGCGTTTACCGAGAACGGCGGCGGCGACGAATCGGATGTTGCCGCTGACTTCGACGCGAGCGTGGCGACGTTATCGCGATGGTTTACCTGCGAACGAGAGGTGACTGGCTGGTACGTCTCGCAGCGTGCTCGCATCGAATTGAAGCGGCCGAGGATCGACAGGATTCTTTTGCCGACTCGTGAACTCCGCAACGACTGCGGGTGGGATTTGGGACCGATTGGCATCGAGATGAAACGGCGAAGCGAGAAGATCGGCCGAGCCGTGAGTCAGGCACTCGACTATTCGCACGCCGTATTCCCGGTTTGCGGATGGGTGACGTGCATGCTGGAGTGGGTGTTTATCTGGCCGGTCGCCAGCGTGACGGGCGATTGGGCGAGCGTGATGGTTCAGAACCGAATCGGCTGGGCGAGCTACGACTTTGAGAGTTTTATTCTTGCTGCCGGCGGGATGAACGTGCTGCGTGCTGATTCGTCGACTGCGACGTTTCACAAGCCGAAGTGCGGTTACAAGGTAGGAAGCCGATGACCATCGCCGCCGACATCTTGAACCGCTACCGCGGCCGTGCCGATTACGTCGCGGTTCCGAACGGGCCGGGGTTCAAGCCCCACAAGCTCGACGAACCGCTACGCCCCGAGTGGCTCGAAAGCGAGCACCTGGGCGGGAAGCGATGCCTAGGCTTCTACCTGATGACCGAGGCGAGCGAGGTCTATTGCTCGGCGGTCGACTTCGACAACAAGCCCGACAACCCCGACCCGGAGTGGTTGGATAAGGCAGAGCGGCTGTACTACGGATTGTGCCAACTTGGCGTACAGCCGCTCGTTGAAATCAGCCAGAGCGGGAACGCCGCTCACGTTTGGATATTTGCCGACGAACCGATACCCGCCTACGTCGTGCGGCGGTTCTGGTACGCGGTCGCCGCCGTCAACGACGTGCCGCTCGTGGAAATCTACCCGCGGCAGGATCGGCTCGGCGGTAAGGGGCTCGGCAACCTGATTCGCTACCCGCTGTGGGGGCAGTCGCGGTTCGTCGACATCGAGCACGACCTAGCGACGCTCCCGCCGGAAACGTGCCTCGCCGAGATTAAGCCGGTCGACGCCGCCGACCTCACGCTGATTTGCTCCCAACTGACCGGCTCCAAGCCGCACGAGGACGACGACGAGCCCGATACGCGCGGGCTAGCGCCTAGGGTCGCCCAAGCAGTCGACCGCCCGCACACGCTGTTAGGGCGTCGCTGGGAAGGCGACATGCAGGGGCTTAACGACAAGAGCCGATCGGCCCTCGTGTTGAGCATCGCCCGCGAGTTGGTTCGGCAGTACATCCCGACGGCCGAGATCGAAACGGCGATCAGGGTGTGGTGTGCCGCCCACGGCTACGAGAAGGGTGAGCGGGAGGATTGGGTCGAGACGACCGTGGCGAAAGCCTACGAGCTATTGGGTCAAGCGACGACTGAGCGAACGACGTCCTGGACGATCGAGGATGCCGCCCGCGAGTACGTCGAGGAAATGCGACGCGGCATCCCCCCGCATATCGGGAGCGGAATCTGGGAACTCGACCGGAGCATTGACGGAGTGGCCGCTGGCGAGGTGTGCGTGATCGCCGCCCGACCGTCGCACGGGAAAACCGCGTTCGCGATGCAATGGGTCGACGACGCCGCTGGGCGGGGCGTGCCGTGCTTGTTGATTAGCGAGGAGATGAGCAAGCGGGAGCTAGGCAAGCGGGCGCTGTTGCACATCAGCCGCATGGAGGCAGCGGAGTGGGGCGGGCAAGAGGACGTGCTAGTCGACGAGATTCGCAGCCACTACTCGGGACGTGCCAAAGTGTTCGGCCTGGAAAGCGTGCAGAGCATCGACGCGGTAGAGCGGCTTATCGACGAGTACGTTCGGACGCACGGCGTCAAACTCGCGGCCGTCGATTACTTGCAGCTACTCAGCAGCAGCCACACGGCGAGATACGACAGCGTGACGGACATCAGCCGGCGATTGAAGCAGGCGGCGACACGCAACGGCGTCGCGATGTTGGTCCTGTGCCAACTCAACCGAGAAATCGAGAAGCGGGAAGGCCATGAGCCTCAGCAAAGCGACTTGCGTGAAAGCGGACAGATTGAGCAAGACGCGGATTTGATACTAATGCTGCAATGGCCGGTGAAGTACGACAACGGAATTGACGCGAGCGAATACAGGATTTTCTGCGAGAAGCGCCGTAACGGAGAAATCCGCCAACGTGTCGTGAAAACGAAGTTCGACCCGACGCGGCAGAAGTTTGGAATCAGCGGCGAAGTGTTTGAGCTTCCCGGCGACTACGCTTCGATCGTCGGTAGCGTTTCCTAACCCCCCAACCCGAGGCCCGCATGACGACCGAGAAGAACTGGCTGGCGAGTTTGAAGGCCGGCGACGAGGTGATTGCGCATGGCTCTGGCTTCGCCGGCAAAGCAAAGATCGCCACTGTCGACCGCGTGACGCCGACACAGATCGTCGTCGACGGCGTGCGATTTCGCAGGACCAGCGGACAGCAGGTCACGAAAGACGCCTGGCATTGGAGCTACCTGGAGATTCTGACGCCAGAAGCCGGCTATCAAATTCGCTGCCAAGAGGCAATCAGGGCAATTATTCGAGCCCTTGATCGCAATGCACTGGCGAACGCGACTGCCGCCGAGGCAGAGGAGATTCTTGCAAAGATCGCTGAGATTGAACGGAGGCCCGCATGACCATCGACGAAGCCCTAGCCCACGCCGCGAATGAACTGCCGGAGGGGTGGTGGATCGAAATGTACGAACCGGCCGACGCGGCGATTCTGTATCTAGGTCGCGAAGCAGTCTGGGGCTCATCATGGGGCCGCGACGAACTCGCAGAAGAACCCGAAAACATCCTGCGCGCCGTCGCGTGGGCCAAGGAGCAGGCATCCCTAACCGCGGCCCCGCCGCAGGAGCGAAAAGAATGAACCTCATCACACTCGACCAACTGCTTAGATCGGAGGAAGAACGCAACAAACTGCTAGGCGTCGCAGTAGAACGTGATGACGCTTGGGACGCCCTCCGCACCCTAGCCGACCGCCACGCCACACTAGGCCCCGCACAAGCGAACTTCGCTCGCCAGTGCCTCGAAGCCGCCGGCGTCCCGCTGACGCTCACCGTGCGGGAGGAGTGCGGGATGAAGCGGGAGGGAGGGGACGATCCATGCCAGTAAAAATCTACCGCGTTATGTACGACAGCCCGCTAGGCCGCCAAACGGTTTGGCTCGACGACTTCGCCGAAGCGATGCAACTCTGCGAGGAAAAGAGCGGGCGGATTTGGGAATTGCAGTCGGTGGGCGATCCGATCGAAATAACCAAGGAGGCGGCGAAAGCCGGCGAGTGATGGAATCAACACCGGGACCGTGGTTTGCCGAGGAACTCGACTTAGGATGGAGCGTCTTTCACGAATCCGGCATTGCGGCGATTTGTCGCGTGCATGGCGGGGTTACGAACGACGCGGGGATTGACGCCGCAGAGGCAAACGCCCGCCTCATCGCCGCCGCTCCGCAGCTTCTCGCCGCGTGCGAGGCTGCGATGCTTTACGGAAACCAAGGGGAGACGCCCGACGGATTGAGCGTGGACACCCTGTTGCGAGACGCGATCAAAGCGGCGAAGGGGGTGGGATGACGCCAACCGCAGAATTCCGCGTTTACGGTCGCCCCCAGCAACGCGGCAGCAAGCGAGCCATGCCGCTCAAGAACGGCAAGACGATCATGGTCGACGCCAACAAGAACTCGCGAGCCTGGATGGACGCGGTAGCCGCCGAAGCCGCCGCTGCATGGGATGGCCGCGACCTACTGCAAGGCCCGGTGGCGATCAGCGTGACGTTTGAATTCAAGCGGCCGAAGGCTCACCTGCGAAAGAACGGCGACGTAAAGCCGGCGGCCCCTGAACTGTTCACGTCGTCGCCCGACCTAGACAAACTCTTGCGGGCTCTCGGCGACGCCCTGACAGGCGTGGTGTACGCGGATGATCGACAGGTGGCGTTGTACCACGATTGCGAGAAGCGATACACGCTCAGCAGCGAGGGCGCGATTGTGCGTGTGTTTGATTTGAGCCAGACCCCATAACAGCGGCGCAGCCGCGGAGAGAGAACGATGAACGTAAACCGCGACTTTGCCGTGACCGAAGAAGTCGACGGGCATCGCTGGGGGCGATTCAAGGCGTCAGGGTTTCTCGGCGGTCAAAACTGGGAATTGTGTTTCAACTGCGGAATGATCCGACGGGCGGACAAAGCAAACAAGCCGTGCAAGGGCACGCCGAAGATCGGGCCACGATCAACTCCCGCCGCCCCGGCGGCAGAAAGCGAGGAGTGAGATGGGCGATTCAATCGGGCCGCAGCGAGCCGCTCCGAAATCGATGGCAGCGTTGCGGGCGGAACATGCTCAATTGCTCGCCGCGTGCAAAGTGGCACTAGAGCACATGTCCTACGATGACGACGGCGATCGGATAGACGACAAGGACCGCTGCTACTGCACACAGACTGGCACTGGGTGGGGCGATGGCATTTTGAAGTGCGCTCCTTGCCAACTCACAGCCGCGATCGCCGCGGCGGAAACATACTCACAGGAGATTTAAATGTCTGCCCAACATCACGGCGACGACCTCAAGGGCAACCATGAGCTTGTGCGGCTATTTCGAGACCAGCAACGCGGCGAGTCCGTCCGGCGTTGGCCGGGCGGCAGAATGGGAGGCGACGACGATGGGCTACTTGCCTACGCAATCGCGACTGATAAGCCGCACGGCGCAATCATCATCAAGTTCCCGAAGCCGGTTGAATGGATTGGGCTTGGGATCGAAGAAGCCAAGCAGCTTCGCGAGCAATTGACGGAACGCATCTTGGCGTTGCGCGGGATAGAAGCCTGACAAAGTTTGCCGCGATCGCCGCGGCGGAAAGCGAGTGAACGATGCAGTGCCACATTTGCGGCGAAGCGGAAGATGAATTCACCGACATTCAGCAATGCGACTCGTGCGGAGAACTCACTTGCGACGACTGCCTGCTGGATTACCACGACGAGGAACTCGACGACTTCGTGGCGGTCTGTGAAAAGTGCAACGCGAAACGGAGCGAGTGAACATGACCCACGACGAATTAAAAGCGGCGATCGACGAAGCCTGCAATCTGCTGCCAGACGGCTGGAATATTTACATCGAGATCGAGCGCAACGCAGGAAATATTTATCTCGACGACCCGGACGGCAATCGTTTTGCGGTCGATGATTTCGGCTGTTCCGACGCCGAGTGGCCGCAGCAAATTGCGGACGCGGTGCAGTACGCAGTTGATAACGACGGAGAATACGAATGACCCACGACGAATTGAAAGCGGCGGCTAAACGCTGGACTGGGGCAGCATACGGAACGACAGGACTGCAAGACTACCTGTCCGACGCACAAGACCTCGCCGACTACGCCGCGGCGTCGCTGGATGATCGGCCCCTCACGCGGGAATGGCTGGTCAAGGTGCTAGGGGAGCCGAGCTTTCGCACGGAGTGGCGTATCGGCGTGGACTACATCGCGCCAAGCGTCACGATTCCGCGCGGATTTGTCGGTGGTCACGATGAGTGTTGCCACGCATTACTTGCCCGCGCCGACGCTCTCGCGTTTTTCAAGCTCGTGCGGTGGCCGGTGGAGGTGGGGAAGATTTTTGAGGCTGCGAAATGCAAGTGAACATTCGAGACATCGCGAAGGACGTTCAGTACGAAGCGAACGCACCATTCGAGCCGGGATACGTTCCTGGCACTGCGTTCTGGTCCGCCGCAGATTCGCTTGCGTCTTACGTTCTCGACTTCACCGACCCAACCCCCCTCTCTCTCGACGTGCTGCGGCGGGAGTTGGGGGAGCCTTCGTTTGCCAGCAACTTGGTAACGCAATGGGGAGAGTACGATGACAAGTCGCAGGTTTCGCTAAGGCGCAGTGGTAGTGCGTTTGTACGAGGACAGCGGGTTTTCTCCCTAGGCCAGCTTCGCCGCATCCTCAGCGTGATCCGCGAAACCGCCGCTGGCGGGGAGGGCTGAGCATGTTTGAATCCTACGAGCTAGTCGGCGGTCCGCAGGACGGAGCGAAGATCAAGGCGTGCATCGACCATATGCCGCAGACGATATACGTCGGCTCTCAGTGGCTCGGCGACGGATACGCTGCGTGGGGTTTTGCAAAGTCCAATCGCTTCCCATGTCGCTACGTTTTGGACGGATATGTTTTCGTGTACCGAGCAACCCCGGAGGGCGGCGACGCCGCTGAGAGATGAGAGCAAAACCCTACCGAATGATCGACGGGATATATCACCCCTGCGAACCAGACGAAGCGACTCACGTCCAACTTCACATGCCGGGGCCGCTGCCGACTCGCATGATCCCCGTTCAGATTCGCGGGACGAGAGCCGGCACGGGCAACTGGACGTGGAACGGGGACACGGAAAATCCGACGCTGCGGCCGAGTATCTCGACCCGCATGGACTACGGCGACAAGAACCGCCAAACGATCATTTGCCACACCTGGGTAAACGACGGCATGGCGCAATTCTTGGACGACTGCTCGCACGAATTGGCAGGGCAGACGTTGCCGCTGCTGGATGTTGAATAACCCCCGGAGGGCGACGGATGCCAAGACCAACAGTCGAACAACTCCGAGAAGAATTCGAGCACCACTATCGCGACTGGGATTTGCGGAAGCGAGATAACGAAACGTATCTCAACATGTGCGTCTCGATGTGCTGGTTGACTTGGATGGACGCCCGGACTTATCGCAAGCCGCGGACACGGAAGGCTAAGGAGGAAGGATGCCCGCCAAGAAAATAAAACTCCCCGACCCCAAGTGGGAATTCGGCGAAGCGGTCTACCTGAAAGTCGACGCCGATTCGGCCGCCGGAATTATCACCGGCTACACGTTCCGCCCAGGCGGCGAGCCGATCTACAGCGTCTCGTGGCAAGAAGGAGAGACGGAGCATTTTGAGTGCGAGCTTACGGACGTTCGCACGTTCGGCGTTACCACGGAGGACGAATAGTGCCTAAGCAAAAACCATCCCTACTCGACGAGGCGATGGCCTGCGGGCCAGCCGAGTCGAGAACCGCAGGCAGGCGTTCGCGGTTTGAGGAACTCGCCGAGAAAGACCCGGAAGCCGCAAAGCAGCTACGCCAGATTCTCGTGGAGTGGATTGCCGGCGAACCAAAGTGGCGAGCCCGTTGGCCGAGCCGCTCCCAGCTTGAGGACTGGACCGCCAAGCGGATGGTCGAGCGGGGCGTGTCGTCGAGCCCCCAGGCAGTCCGCCAACTCGTTTTGAGGATCAAGGATGGGAAATCTTATTGAGGATGCGGAAGCGGTGACGCCGGCAATGACCGACAAGGATCGCATCCGCTCGCTCGAATCCCAGCTTGAGGCGACCGAGAAGCGGCTAGCGGCGTTGCGGGTGAGTAAGTTTCGACTCCCGGAAGGCAAGCCGAATCGACGCAAGGCAAGCGGGACGTTTCTGCGGCTCATCGTCCCAGACTCGCACGGAAGCATGATCGACAAGCCTGCTGCCGCGGCGTTGCTATCCGACTTGGAATCACTGACGCCCGCCGAAGTGGTGTGGCTCGGCGACCACATGGATTGCGGCGGGTGGCTCGCAGAACATCACACGCTCGGATACGTCAACGACCATCATTACAGCGTCGCCGAGGACGAGGACGCGGCGAATCAATTCCTTGACGCGGTGCAAAAGCGGACGGCGGGAGCGACGCACCACTTCATGGAAGGCAACCACGAGTGGCGAGCGGAGCAGACAATCGCCAAAGCCCCCAAGATGAACGCCAAGGATGCGGCTCGATTCATGGAACGCAACGGGCCGGCCGCTGTGCTCAATCTCAAGGCTCGCGGGATCAACTACTACCGCCGCAGCGAGCGGCACATGGGGCTCAACACGCACGGCGTCATCAAGCTCGGCAAGTGCATGTTCACGCACGGGCTGCGAACGTCGTCAAACGCCCCGGCGTCCTACGCGGACCGCTACGGCGGCAACATCGTATTTGGCCACACGCATCGAGTGCAGGCGGGAATCTTTCGCAACGTCCACGTTGGCGAGTTTGGGGCGTGGAACCCCGGTTGCTTGTGTCAGTTGCAACCGCTCTGGCGACACACGGACCCGACGAACTGGAGCCACGGCTACGGCTTGCAGGTGGTCGAGAAGGGCGGCGAGTTTTTGTACATCCATGTGCCGATCGTCAACGGCGTGAGTTTTCTGCGGCTGTTGGCGGCGAAGTTGAGTGCGTAGGAGATGGCAGCGATGAACCTAGACATTGCATTCCGCGAAGCCCTGGAGGCGATGGCGAACATGCACAGCAACGAAAGCGGCGAGACGATCAACGACGTGTGGCGACCGGTGGAGCAGATTGCACGGGACGAACAGACGGACCGTAGAGAGCCTTACGCGAACTGGAATTGACTTCGCGCAGATTGCGTCGGAGGCAATTAAGGGAAAGCAAAGTACATGGCGACATTTTTTACCGCCGACACGCATTTCGAGCACGCGAACCTAATCGACAAGATGGGGCGAATCGGGTTTTCCTCAATCGAGGAGCATGACGCGGAAGTCATCGAAAACATCAACCTGACAGTCGGCAGGGGCGATGCGTTGATAATCGCAGGCGACTTCGCGTGGAAGAATCCGCAGAAGTGGCGGCAGCAAATTCGGTGCAAGCACATCCGCTTCGCCCTTGGCAATCACGAC
>JACCDG011507612.1_pt1 | contig 15373 bp, 16 predicted proteins | sample 7442471 | NCBI WGS metagenome assembly JACCDG01 (sample SAMN15323444, study PRJNA562643) | freshwater metagenome | isolation source: river surface water | place: USA:Blue River Watershed | collected 2017-08-17
CCACTTGAGCACGCGCATATTTTGGCCATAACCCGGCCATACGAATTTGCCTTGCTCATTTTTGCGGAACCAGTTCACCACGAAAATCGAGGGCAGGATCTTCGCCTTCTTGGTCATGCTGAGCCAGTGCGCGAAGTACTGGCCCATGTTGTAGCCGCAGAAGGGCAGCATCGCCATGGGATCACGGCGCACTACGCCCACGGCGCCCGTGGCGGCGGCGGTGGTCTCGGAGCCGATCGTGGCGGCGAAGTAAACGCCTTTTTCCCAGCTATCGGCCTGGAAAACGAGCGGCACGGTGTCCGCGCGGCGTCCGCCGAAGATGAAGGCCGAGATCGGCACGCCGGCCGAATCTTCCCAACGCGTATCGATCGAAGGGCAATTCGAAGCGGGCGCCGTGAAGCGGGCGTTCGGGTGGGCGGCGAGGCGTCCACAATCGGGGGTCCACGGCTGCCCCTTCCAGTCGGTGAGCTCGCTCGGGGGCGTGTCCGTCATGCCTTCCCACCAAACGTCGCCTTCGGGCGTGAGCGCCACGTTCGTGAAAATCGTGTTGGCGCGCACGGTGAGCATGGCGTTGGGATTGGTTTTCATCGAGGTGCCGGGCGCCACGCCGAAGAAGCCGGATTCGGGATTGATGGCGCGCAGCTGGCCGCTCGCGTCGGGCTTGATCCAGGCGATATCGTCGCCGATCGTGGTGATCTTCCAGCCTTCCAGGCCGGCGGGCGGCACCAGCATGGCGAAGTTGGTTTTTCCGCAGGCGGAAGGAAAAGCCGCGCCCACGTATTTTTTTTGGCCGGCGGGATTCTCTACGCCGAGAACCAGCATATGTTCGGCGAGCCAGCCTTCGTCGCGGCCCATGGAAGAGGCGATGCGCAGCGCGAAGCACTTCTTGCCGAGCAACGCGTTGCCGCCGTAGCCCGAGCCGAAGCTCCAAATGGCGCGCTCTTCCGGGTAATGCACGATGTATTTGTGCTCACCGTTGCAGGGCCAGGTGGAATCTTTTTGGCCGCCCGAAAGCGGCATGCCCACGGAATGCACGGCCTTCACGAAGGAGCCGCCGCCGAGGGCGTGCAGGGCGTGCTCGCCCATGCGGGTCATGATGCGCATATTCACGGCTACGTAGGGGGAATCGGAGATCTCTACGCCGTACTGCGAGAGGGGGGAGCCGAGCGGCCCCATGCAGAAAGGGATCACGTACATCGTGCGGCCCTGCATGCTCCCGCGGAAGAGCGGTAGGAGCTGGGCTTTCATCTCGCTCGGCGCCATCCAGTTATTGGTAGGGCCGGCGTCGGATTGCTTCTCGGAGCATATAAAAGTGCGGTTCTCCACGCGGGCCACGTCGCCCGTATCGGAGAGCGCGAGGTAGGAATTGGGCCGTTTGGCGGGATTGAGTTTTTTGAAGGTTCCTTTTTTTACGAGGAGGTCGCAGAGAAATTCGTTTTCGGCATCGCTGCCATCGCACCAGTGGATGGAATCGGGCTTCGTGAGATCGGCGATTTCGGCCACCCAGTCCAGGAGGGCTTTGTTGGTGATCTTCATCGTATTGTGCGTTGCGATGGGCGCCATAGAAACCTCGGTTACGAATGAGTTTTTTCGTAGATACCAAGGCCGGTACCGAATGTCACCAAGTTCTGGAATGGCTTACATTAGGCCGCGATTTTAAGCGGAGTGGCGGGGGCCGCGGATTCCTTACCGAGGAGGCTGAGGAAATCGTTATAGGGCATGGCTTTCGCGAAGTAGAAGCCCTGTCCCATCTGCACGCCGAGCTTGCGGAGCAGCTCGAGCTGGGCCGGAGTTTCGATGCCTTCGGCGATGAGGTTGAGGTTCAACAAGCGCGCTAAGTAAATCAAAGTTTTCACGATGGAGAGCGGCTTTTCGTGGCTCATCATCTGGAACACGAAGGTGCGATCCACTTTCAGATCATGGAGTGGCATGGAGGCCAGGTACTGTAGGCTAGAGAATCCCGTGCCGAAATCGTCGATCGCGATTTTATAGCCGAGCGAGCGGCAGCTCTGGAGCGTGGCGATAGCCTGGGGGCCTTCCGTCATGATGCGTTCGGTAACCTCCAGCTTTAGGTTAGCTGCGGAAATGCCCGTGCGGGAGCGCACTTGTTCCAGGTGAGTTACGAAATTCGGATCGGCGAATTGCTTGCCGCTCACGTTCACGCTGATGAAAAAGTCGGGCGCCAAAGGCAGAGCCTTTTGCAGGCGCACCATATCGGCCGCGCATTTCTCGATCATCATTTGGCCCACTTGGAGCATCATCGAGGATTCTTCGAGCACGTCGATGAACATGCCGGGCGAAATCGTTTTGCCGTCGCTCGTGGTCCAGCGAATCAAGGCTTCGCAGCCTTTGATCTGCTGCGTTTCGAGGTCGTATATCGGTTGGTAGTGGGGCAGGAACTCGTCGTTCTCTAGGCCCATCGCGATGCGATTCTCCAGGCTGATGCGCTCGAGCGCTTCCTGCTTCTCCCGCTCGTCTTTCTCGCTCATCACCGTGGCCGGGGAAATTGAGATGCCGCGAATGGCGTCGTTCTGCACGCGCAGGCGGTCCATCAGGGCGCGCATCAGGAGACGCACGATCGGGTCGGCCGATTGGATGCGGTCTACGAGCTGTTCCTGGGTAACGGTAACTAGGCGCACCTCGGAGAGCGCCCGGCAGGAAGCCGAGCGGAGGCTGCAATCGATCATCGACATCTCGCCGAAGATATCGCCCTTGCCCAAAACTTTGAGCGGAATCTCGGTGCCGTTTTTCATGAGGTAAACGAGAATGCGGCCCGTTTCGATCAAATAGGCGCAATCGCCCGCTTCTCCTTCGCGGAAGATGATCTCGTTTTCGGCAAAACTGCGGATTTGCTTTCCCAGCATTCTATAGACTTATCGGCCGTTTTTGGGGCGAGCTAAACTAGAATTAGCTAGGCTGAACCGGAAATCTTGTAGTGATTTCCATGGCTTCCCTGACGGTATTTACACGGATTTAGGCTGGTTAACGTACCACGCCGGCGTCGATCGAATAGGGATCAGGGGGCTCGGGTGCAGCCAAATCCTCGCAGTGGCCCTGAGTAGGCGCCTCCATTAGCGTTTTCGCGTAGTCCGCCGCGCTTTGGCCCGATCCGGGAGGGTAACGAACCTCGGCGGCTCCGCCCGTAGCGGGCACGGTGATGGTACCCACGAGCGGAAGTCCCTGGCCGCTTACGAGCCGCAAGGGTTTATCGGGAGCTAGGCTCGGGGTGAGTGGCTTATGTACGTGGTGCACGCGCTGGGAGCCCGCGCCCCCTTCGATCGCAACCACGATTACCCGGTTTAGGTCGTTAGGATGATCGGCTGGCCATGAGCCACCCACGGCGTACATCACGTTCGGGCCCACCGGCACCGGTTTCGAGAGAAAGGTAAAGCTCATCATTTCCACTTTGCCGTTTTTCCAGGGGAGGGCGCACTTAAGGGCGCGTGACATTTTCGGCGCGGCCGTTGTGGGCAACGGAATCGGGGCCGCGCGGGCCCCCGAGAGGTTTGCGCCGGTTTTGCGAAACAGGGAATAGTAGGCGGGGCTTTCTTCTCCCTCTTTGTAGAGCGCGCAGAGCAAGAGCACGGGCGCCTTAAAGCGGCAGACCGTTTTCCCGAGCAGGTTTGCACCCTGGTAAGCGTAGTTCTGGCGATAGGAAAAATCCGATTCGTCGAGCGTGGATTCGCCGGCGCCGCTCTTGAATTTTTCCGCGCTAAAGAGTTGGAAAAATTGCACGGCCCCCGGAGCGGCGGCCGAAGACGGGCGGAATTCCAGGATCGTTTGCGAAGGCGAACGGTGGAGGGAGCTGGCCCGCGCGGCACGGAGGAGGCCGTTTCCGTCGTAACCGATCGGGCCGAAGAGCGCGGCGGTTTCGGATTCGGGTACGTTCACGCCCCCAATTTGGATCCAGGCGGAGCCGGTAAGTTCGGCGATCGTAGGTTGCGCGCCCGAGAGAAATCCACTCCGCGCGATTTTTTCGTTAAAATTTTCCGCGCGCGCGCGCGGGGAATGCAGGGCAAGGAGAAGAAGAAAAGCGTGGAATCTCATGAACTAGATATCGGCTTTTTTCTCGCGCAACTCTAATAAAGCCAGCGACTCCACGTGATCGGTTTGCGGGAAGAAATCAAAGGGATGGATTCCGTGTACGGCGTATTGCTCGGCCAAAATTTTGAGGTCGCGCGCGAGGCTACGCGGATTGCAAGAAAGATACGCGAGGCGAACGGGCCGGGCCGCGAGAATCCAGGCGAGCACGCTTGCGCTGTGACCATCGCGCGGCGGATTGGTATAGAGCACAAAGCTCTCCGGCGGGTAGTCTCCCGCGAGCTGGATTAAGCGGTGCTCCACTTTCCCGCGTAGAATCAGGGTGGACGGGGCGTTCTTTTCCGCTACTCGGCAGGCTTCGCCCCCCATTTCCACGCCCACCGCGTTCCATCCACGGCGGCGCCAGCGCGCTAAGGTGGAGCCGCCGCCCGAGTAAAGATCCACCACGCGTTCACGCCGCGCGTCCGCCAAAAAATCTTCGGCGAGAGAAACGGCTTTTTGTTCCAGCTCGGGAATTTGCTGGCGGAAAGATTGGGCGCCGTAAAATACTTCGCCGTCGTGCAGGAAATAGGGACCGAAAATCCGCTCCTGGTGGCGCGAAGAGAGCACCCGGTGGCCCGCGCTCGGGTGCCAATTTACTTGCAGCCCTTCCACGCCGGCCGGGCGCAGGCGGGGCTCCAGGGATCGAGCCCAGGCCCGCCAATCTTCGCTCGCCCGGCATTTCAGCACCAGGGTGAGCAGAGCGCCCGTGGCGAGCACGAACGCCAAGGGAATTTCCCGCGGCAAAAGCGGCACGAGGCGATGGAGCATTTGGTTGAGCTCGGGGGAATGCAGCGGACAATCGGGGATCGCGATCAGTTCCGTTTCGCGGCCACGGCGCCGACGCAGTCCGAGCGCCCACCCGTCTGCGCGCAGCTCGGCGTGGAGGCAAGCTTTACGGCGGTAACCCCACCGGTGACGAGAAGAATCAAGGGAGGGCAGAGGAACCCCCAGAAAACCGAGGTTGCGCTCGCTCCACGCTTGTTTCTGCCGATTGCTTTCGGCGGGGGAGAGCTCTCGGTAACGGCAGCCCGGGCAGGCCTCTACGCATCCGGAAGGAAGATTCATGGGCACGGTTTACCCGAAGCGCGTTTAGAAAGACAAAAAAATCACCGCGCCGCGGGTTTCCCCTCAGGTCGCGGTGAAAATAAAGCAAAGATCTTTTAGATCGCGTGGCGATCCGCTACGTCCTTCAACGGAGCTTTCAGATCCGCCGAAGTTTTACCTTTGCTCGGGAGAGTTTCCTCATTGGTGCCAAAGTAACGGCGAGCGATATAGCCCGCGGCAAAAATGGTTCCCAAGGATAGGCCGGTTCTAAGGATAGCTCTAAACATTCTGGTACTCCTCTATAGTTGTTTACCGTGCAGCACTCGCGGCACGGGGAGGCGTTGTCCCTTTTGGGCGCCTAGTGGTTCGAGCAATGCAATTTACGGGCTGGGGATCGGGCAATGAATCCGATCGCGGCAGCTCGCCGCCCCGAAAAAGAAAACCCCGCTTCTGCCAAGGGAAGAGCGGGGCTAAGAGAATTCTCGGCTTGGCTTACATGCCTTTGTGGAGAGCATCTATGTTCTGCTGAATCCAGTCTTGCTGGGCGAGCACATTGCCGTAGACCATATCTACCGAGCAGGAGAAATCGTTGGCGTCGCCATTATCGGCCACGCGGTCGTTCTCCGTCATGCGGCTGGCTACGCCGATGAGGTAATAGTCTCTCCCAGACTGGACGAAGGCGGGACCGCCCGAATCGCCGTGGCAGGCGCCGCGGCCGTTGGCCAAGCTCACGAGGAATTCGGTGAATCCGAAGTTCGCGGCGAGAACGGTTTGCTCTACGCGGCGAAGGATGCCCGAACCCGAAGGGGTGTTGTCGGCGGGAGCGATCGGCACGCTCATGCCGTAGCCGGCGAGAGTAACCGTACCCCCCGTGCTGAGCATATTACGGTTGGGCAGGAACTTGGCGGTGGTATAACCGGTGGGAATCGGCGCGGCGAGCTTGAGAAGCGCGATATCGTTCCAGTCGGCGGGGCTTTGGTCGGCGCGCTCGGGGAAGTCCCACGGACGACGCGAGTCGATTACCGGGATCACGGCGCCGCGGTCTTGAATACTGCGCCGGAATACCACCACCGTTTTGGCGTTGCCAAACATGCCCAAGCAATGGGCGGCGGTGAGAATAATATCGGTATCAATGATCGAGCCGCTGCAGAGGAATTGGTTCAAGCCCTCTTGGCCCACGATGAGCACCGTGGTCGAGGCAATCGGATCCAGGGCAGAAACTTCGGTGCCGCCGATGATGGCGTGAAAATCGGGGATGGAGAAATCTTCGAAATGAGCCTGGGCCGGTTGGGCCAAAGTGACTAGTGCCAGAAGCGCTACGAATAAAACTCTCATCGGAACCCCCACAAGTTCGGTTTTTATCCACCGAGCGAAGAGCTTTTGGCGCTCCGCCCAAAAATTCTGGGAAATTTGTATAACCAATAGCCAGGCTTGCCTAGAAAAAAATCAAGGAGTCTCCGAAAATTTTTTGTAAATTTTTCAAGGCGTGAAAAATTTTTTTAGGAGAGGAATCGTCGACAAAAAAGGGAGTATAAAAATCTGCAACGATGAATAAGTTAAAAATTTTAATCGCGGGTTTGATCGGATTTTTTCTCGGCATGGCAGTTCTCTATGTTTTCCTACGAGAAAATCTACGCGCTGCTCCCGAACCTTTCCTCTCCTCGGAAGACCAATTCCTATACCCAATGGAGGAGGCACGGCGACTACAAGAGGAAATGGAAAAGGCGATGAAAGTGGGCGGGAACTCCCGGGAAGTGGAAGTGAAGGAAGACGAAAAATGGGTTTCCTACGAAATCTCTGACGTGGACGCCACCACGCTCAGTGCGTCCGTGAAGAATGGGATGCTGGTGATTTCGGGGGAAACGCGCAAACAAAGTGGGGGAGCTACCTTCGCCACGAGCTTTCAGCGAATGTTGTCGTTGCCGCCGAACGTGGATCCCCAAAAAATGGAAACCATGAGCGAAGAAAATAAGGTGATCCTGCGGTTTCCCAAAAAACTATAAGCCTGCTTTCGGTTCGCCGCGCCCAGTTCTCTCGGCTCAATTCCATTTGTTTCTAACCGGAACTGACTACCGTGCACCGAGAACAGCGCACCGAACACCGAACCTCAATGCCCGCCGCCCCGGAGGGCCTGAACTAGATTTTCCACCACCGATTTGGCGTCGCCGAATACGAGCGAGCAGTTGTCCATATAGAAGAGCGCGTTGTCTACGCCGGCGTAACCGGCTTTCATGGAGCGCTTGTTCACGAACACGTGCTTGGACTTATAGGCGTCGAGGATGGGCATCCCAAAAAGCGGGCTCGATTTATTCGTCTTGGCGTCGGGATTCACTACGTCGTTGGCGCCGATCACGAACACCACGTCGCAGCCCGAGAATTCGCCGTTGATCTCGTCCATCTCGAGCACATGGTCGTAGGGAATTTCCGATTCCGCGAGCAACACGTTCATGTGCCCGGGCATCCGTCCCGCCACCGGGTGGATGGCGAACTTCACTTCGATGCCTTTTTCCTGGATAGCCTCGAACATTTCCTTCACCGCGTGCTGGGCCTGGGCTACGGCCATGCCGTAGCCGGGCACGATGATGATTTTGGCGGCATTCTCCATCACGAAGGCGGCGTCTTCCACGCTCGAGGCCTTTACCCCGCGGTTCGCGGCTTGGGCCACGGCGGAATCGCCCGCGCCAGCATCGCCGCCGAAGCCTCCCAAAACCACCGAAAGGATGGAGCGGTTCATGGCCGCGCACATGATGTAGGAGAGGATCGCGCCGCTTGATCCCACGAGCGCGCCCGTGGTGATGAGCAGATTATTGCCGAGGGTGAAGCCCGTAGCCGCGGCCGCCCAGCCCGAGTAAGAGTTGAGCATCGATACGATTACGGGCATATCGCCGCCGCCGATCGGCAGCACGAGCAAGAATCCGAGGAGAAGCGCGATCGCGGTGAGGCCGAGAAAGGAAACCATATCTTGGTGCATCACGAAGCTACACGTGAGCGCGATCATGATGGCGCCGAGAAGTAAGTTCAAGGCGTGCTGGCCTTTGAATACGAGGGGATTGGAACCGAGGATGGCCTGCAGCTTACCGAAGGCGATGAGAGATCCCGTAAAGGTGATTGCGCCGATGAAGGAACCCACCGAGAGCTCCACGAGAAGAACCGTATCGAGGTGGCCCAGGGCTTGGTGCTCGATATAGGTGCCTAAGGCTACGAGCACGGCGGCGAGGCCCACGAAACTGTGGAGGATGGCCACGAGCTGGGGCATGGCCGTCATCTGGATGCGGATCGCGAGGGCGATGCCCACCACGGCCCCGGGGACGAGGCCGGCGAGGATCCACCAGTAACTTTTTACGGCGGGGTGGATGAGGGTAACCACTACGGCCAAAAGCATTCCGCCCATCGCGCTGAAATTGCCCAGCACGGCGGTTTTCGGGGAGGCGAGGCCTTTCAATCCGAAAATGAAAAATAGGGTGGCGAGAAGGTAGGCGGCGGCAAAAAAATCTTGGCTGAATTCCATGGCGCTCCCTTATTTCTTCTTTTTCTTAAACATGGCGAGCATGCGCGTGGTTACCACGAAGCCGCCGAAGATATTGATCGACGCGAGAAAAACGGCGGCGGCGCCCACGGGCCCGGTGAGGTGGGATCCCGCCTCCGCTCCGGCCACGAGGATCGCGCCCACCCCCACGATGGCGGAGATGGCGTTGGTTACCGCCATGAGGGGCGTATGCAGGGCGGCCGTTACCCCCCAGATCACGTGGTAACCCACCACGCAGGAGAGCACGAATACATAGATGGCGATCATTGTGGGCGACATAGGGCTCCCTTATTCGTAACTAAAGCGGCGGCCACGATATCGTCGGCGAGGTTGAGGGCCGGGGCTTGGCCTTCCGCTCTCGTCCAGAGGATGTCCGCGAGGTTTACGATGTTTTGCGCAAAGAAATGGCTGGCATCGGTGGGGGCGAGGGCGGGGTAGTTCGTGATTCCCACGATCGTTACCCCGTTTTTTTCCACCACCTTGTCCATTTCGGTGAGCGGGCAGTTCCCGCCGTTGGCGGCCGCCATGTCGATGATCACCGAGCCGGCGCGCATGCCCTTCACCGTATCTTCCGTCACCAAAGTAGGAGATTTTTTGCCGGGGATATTGGCGGTGGTCACGATGATGTCGAAGGCCTTGAGGCGTTCGGTAAGCGCGGCCTGTTGCTTTCGCTTAGCCTCTTCGGAGAGCTCCTTGGCGTAACCGCCCGTGCCCGAGCCGCTCTCGCCGATGTCGAGGTCGATAGGTTTTGCGCCCAAAGAAATGATCTGGTCGCGCACTTCGGGGCGCACATCGTAGGCTTCCACGAGGGCGCCCAGTTTCCGGGCGGTAGCGATCGCCTGGAGTCCCGCCACTCCCACGCCGAGGATGGCAAACTTGCAGGCCTTCACGGAGCCGGCGGAGGTCATCATCATCGGGAAGAAGCGGCCGTAATGAGTGGCGCTCTCGAGCACGGCACGGTAGCCAGCCACGCCGGCTTGCGAAGAGAGAACGTCCATAGATTGGGCGCGCGAGGTGCGCGGGATGAGCTCGAGGGCTAGGGCGTCTACGCCCGCGGCGGCGAGGGAATCGATGGTGCCGTCTTTCAGGTAAGGCTCGAGCAGGGAGATCAGCACGGCACCCTTCTTCATTTTCTTCAGTTCGCTTGCATTGGGCTTATGGATTTTCGCCACCGCTTCGCAGCCAAAGGCAGTATCGGTGTCCACGATTTCGGCGCCGGCGGCTTGGTAAGCGGAATCAGGATAGTGGGCTAGGGCTCCGGCGCCGCGTTCCACCGCTACGGTAAATTTTTTCTTGAGGAGCTTCTTCACTGAATCCGGAGTGGCCGCCACCCGCGTTTCGCCCGAGCGAATCTCTTTAGGAATACCGATCCTCATAAAGCTGCACCTTATGGTTGAAATGGAAGGGCCGAAGGCCTGGGTATTTATAATCTGAACGTTCGGAATCCCGCAAGCCTTTTGGGCACTTGCGCCACTGCAGAGAAATCCGATCTTCGACGATAGAGACACTAGTAGAGGGAATGCGAATGGATGCTCGCGTTCCCTCTCTTATTTTTTTCGTTTATCGTCGGCTCAAGCCGCGCAGCAGAAGATCCGCCGAAGCAGGATTCGTGGCTAAGGGCACGTCGTGCACGTCGCAGATTCGCATCAGCATCGAAATGTCGGGATCGTGCGGATGCATTCCTAGTGGATCACGCAGAAAAATCACGCCGTGGCAGCGGCCCGTGGCTACTTCCGCGGCAATTTGCGCATCGCCCCCGAGCGGGCCGGAGAGCAGGCGCTTGATTTTTAAGCCCGCGCTCTGCACTAGACGGCCAGAATTGCCAGTGCCGATCAACTGGTAGTTTTGGAGAAGGGCAAGGTGGTCGCGCACGAAGGAAACCAGGAGGGCTTTTTTACCGTCGTGGGCGATGAGGGCGATGGTGCGAGCATTTTTTGTTTTTCGTTTTTTCACGTGCGTTCTCCGCTTTTCTTTAAGGTATTCGCTGGGGGATAGCCGCGCAAGGGTACTAAGTAAATTCCCATGTAAATCCGGGGTGTTTTGCGCTTTCTTTCTGCTTTCCCGATTCAAGGGCTAGCCAATATTGGTCGAAAGAGAAGAATGCCGCTTTATTCCTTCAGGCTTCTGAGTTTCGTGGTGGCGCTATTGCTTTTGTCCAGCCCTTCTTGGGGCACGGATGGCGGCGGGCGCGGCGGAAAATTCACCCGGCTTGGGGGTTTAGCCCCCGCGGTGGATCCCACCGGCGAAAAATGCCAGGCGCGCCGAGGCCGCTACCAATGCGAAAACTATGCATCGGCCCAGGGCGCGGTAAATCCTCAGTGGGACGCGCAGCTCGACCAAATGGCCAGAGATTACTGCGCCGAGGCCCAGAGCAAGTTCGGCGGTGACGTTGAAAAATGCGTGGAGGATAAAAAGATCGTCGAAAACACGAAGCGCTCGCTCACGTGCGTGAGCTGTTTTATCAACCCACCCGCGCCGGTGAGTCCGGCTTTGCCTAAACCGGCTGCGCCCAACGATGCGCCGAGCACGCCCGAGCGTCCCCCGGAATTAGCGAAGGAAAAACCCCCCGAAAACGATAGCACCATCAGCGGCGGTTGCGCCGCGCAGGAGTGCTTGGGCAAAGCGGCGGATACGCAGAACCAAGCGGGCGAGCGGGCGGAGAAGGAAGCGAAAAATTTCGACCGCCTTGGTTCGGGCACGGAAGACGTGCAGGAGAGCACGATCTCCTCCTCCAACGAGATTCTCGACCGCTGGCAAAAAGACCTCGCGCGCCGGCCTAACGCGAGCGAGCAAGAATTTACGCATTTCCGCCAAGACCAGCAGCTCGTAAATCAGGCGGAGGCCAGTCGCGAAAGAAAGCCGGGATCTTTTACCGTGCAGAATGCCGAAAACGCTTACGACCCCGGAATCCGGGGCGCGCTCACCACTTTCGCGGAAGCCGCCGAGCTTAAGGAAGATTCGGCGAAGGCGGAAAATTATTTCCTGGAGGAGGCCGCGCAGTTTCGTGGCCTTGCCCGGCAAAGCGGAGCGAGGGCGCTCTCGCTGCAATCGGGTAGAGAGAACGCGGCAGTGGCGGCTCGTGGAATCGCCAGCCTGGATTCAAAGTCTTTGGTAGCGCGCGCCGCCGGCACGGATTTGGATGCGGGTGAGGGAGCCGCGGCTTTAACGGCCGGCGAACCCGGCCCCACCGCGGGGGGCGATAAGTTGGTGCTCGCGAGTAGTGTGGGCAACGGCGCTTCACGCGACGCGAAATTACGCGCCCTGCGCGATTCCCTGCAGAGGAAGGTAGGCTCGGAGGGCGAAAAAGCGAATCCCGAGGCATTGGGAGATTCCTTTCAGAAGGGGCTCGGGCTTCCGCAGTTCATGACGAGTGCCGACGTGCCGGAGGCAGGATCGCTCACGGGCGATTTGATCGCCGAAGCGCGAGCGGCCGGCGGAAGTTCGTCCCGGGCGCATTCCGGCCTACAAGATCTTTTCGAGGGGGCGAGCTTAGGTTCTCTCGGTAGTGGCCTCTTAGGTGTGGAAACCGCTGATCTTTTTCAGCGGGTGCGCAAAGCGCATGAATCTTGTGTGCTGCGTGAGTGCGTGAAAACCCGACCGTAAAACTCCCGGCCTTCCCTAAAACTTTCTATCCGGGCGGCGCATTTCGGTTCAAAAATCTCCGGTCTTCTGCGAAAACGGGGCGGCAGATCAACCTGGAGAAAAAACCATGCAACGCTTTCCCTGGATTCTCTCTGTTCTTTTGGCCCTAGCTTTGGCCGCTCCCCGGCTTGCCACCGCCGCCGAAGGCGACGCGCAATTCGCCGTTTCCCCGGAAAGCGCCTACGGGCTTTTGGATTCCGCCATCCAGGGCGCCAAAGAGTCCATCGTGCTCAATATTTATATGCTCACCAACCGGAACATAACCCAGGCGCTGGCGGACAAGGCGCAGAGCGGGGTGCGGGTTACGGTACTGCTAGAGGGCGAGACCTTCGGCGGCGAAATGCTATTGCCGGTGAAGCGGGTGCTAGAGGATCTCTACCTTCGCTTCGACCAGCAATCCGAAGGCCGCGGTAAATTCTTGGTGATGACCAGCCAGAATAAATCCCATCAGCGCCGTTTTGTGTTCAACCACGCCAAATATCTCGTGGTGGACGAGAAAAAAATTTTCATCTCCACCGAAAATATCACCGGTTCGGCTTTCAATAACAAGAGCCTCTCGGGGGGCACCCGCGGCTGGGAAATTTACCTCGAGAGCAAGGGCATGGCGCGCGCCCTCACCAAGATGTTCCACGACGACGCCGACCAAAGCTACGGCGACGTTGTTCCCTACGAAAAGGCTGAGTTTAAAGTTAAAGACCCCGGCAATAATCCGCTCCCTCCGCGCAAACCCCGCGACGTTCCGCTCTTCCCGGTGGAAAGTGGAAAAATCAAGGGTGGTAGCCTCTGTGCCTCGCCGCAATCGTTGGCTTGCATCGTGAAGTTCATCCGCGACGCCAAGAAAGAGCTGGATGTGGAGCATCTTTCCCTGCCGCTCGTGTGGGTTGACCACGCCACGGGCCGCCGCTTGCCTAATCCGATCGTGGCGGAAATCTTGAGCGCCGCCCAGCGCGGAGTGCGCGTGCGCGTGCTCCTGAACGACGACAATTCCTTCGGGGAAGGCGGCAAAGACGACGCGGAAGACCAGAATGCTCCCACCGTGAAATTTCTGCGGGAAGCCGCCGCCAAACAGAAGCTCGCGCTCGAGGCCGCTACCTTCAATCACCAAGCGCTGCAGGTAAATTACGTGCACAATAAGGGCATGGTGGCCGACGATATCCGCGTGTTCATCGGCTCGATCAATGGCACGATGAATTCCGTGGAGAACAATCGCGAAATCGCCGTTTCCGTGGAGAGCAAAGATGCAGCCCGCTACTACGGCAAAGTATTCGACTTAGACTGGCAGCTGCGAGCCGGCGCTCGGTAAGGCCCCCTAAGGGCGACAATCTGCGCCTTTTTTTCTCACTGGCTTCCATCCTGCAACAAGATTTCGGGAGGGAGGAAGCCTTTATGATCTGGCCCAATAAAAAACAAAACCCCGGCGACGGCGTTTCCGTAGTGCATTCCCGAAAAGAGCACGAGGATAGGCTGAGGCACGAACTCGTCGACGAAGAGGGCGCGCCCGCGCTTACACCCTCGGAGTTCAGCGAAAGCATCGACCTGGAGGCCGAGCCACCGCTGCGTAAACCGGTGATCACGGACGCACCGGCCGATATCTCGCCCCAGAGCGTGTTGGAAGAGCACGAGATCGGCGCGGCCCGGCATTCGGACGCGGAAACCATGGCGGAATACGAGAAAAAAGCCGCGGGCTGATCAGCTCGCCGCTCGCGCCTCGGCCGCTTTGAGAATCTCGCATACGATCGTGGCGCGGCGCATGGGATCACGCACTTCTAGTAGGGTTTGCCCGAATACAGGATCGATCGAAATATAGCCGAGGATCTGGAAGCTTAGCTGCGCGAACGGCACCCGAATCGGATCGAAGGGCAATTCGGTTTTTTCCGGGTGGGCCAACTGCCATATTCTTTCGAAACGCGCGGCGAGCTCGGCGTGCAATACGCTTTGCTCGGCGGAAGGAGGGGCGTCTTCGTCGACCACCTCTTCAATTTCGGCGAGGTAGTAGGGAACCTCTTGGGTGAATTTTTTAATACGCGCCCGCTTGCTCATACGCGCTTCTACGATCATGCGTCCGTCGGCAAGAATTTCTTCGAGACGGATGGGGCCGAAGCTCACCACGCCCACGGGCTCGTAAGTGCTTTGGTCGGTGCGCAAAGTTTCGGCTAAACTGTGCTCGTTTGTGTTCACTTCCTGCACCATGCGTTTTACGTGACAAACGGCCACCGGAATATTGCGCTGGATGCATTCCTGGATCATTTGCCGATAACGTGGCTCAAAAACGTGCAGCGGGATCACCTGCCCAGGATAGGTTACGCAATTCGGGATAGGAAAAATGGCCACCGACATAGACTACAGGATAGCCGAAGACGCGGCCGCGGCAGTGCGGCCATTTGGCGCGCTGGTCTAAATCAGAGTTTGTCGCTGATCTCGTGCAAGTAGCGGAGCGAAGCCATTTCCGCGCGCCGGTTGCGTTTCAAATGCAGGGGTGCCAGGCTTTCCCGCAGGCCCACGTACATTTTAGCGGCGCTCTTGAGGGCTTGCTCGCAGGCCTTAGCGTCATAGGAAGCCACAGTGTCCCGAAGCGAGGCCTGATCGTCGTCGGCGGCGAATTTTTCCAAACGCCTTACGCCCCGCGGCCCGCGGCCTTGGCGGGCGTTTGCGAGTGGGCCGAGCACCTGCGCGCGGATAAAACTGAGCATATCGAGTACTTCGAAGATTTCTCCCCGGCCTAAGCGCTGCGCCCCGTAGTGGATCCAAGTCCAGAATCGGTCTTCCATCCATTGCAGATCGTAGTGCAAGGGATGCGGCTTGAATTCCTCGATCACCTTCGTGAGGGCGCCGTTCCGCTCCCAGAGCACAACTGGATTTTCGATGCGCCTCGAAAAATCATCGAGGTCCACGAATTTAAGGTCTACGTGCAGGAGAGGATCTTCGTATAGGCAAATGGAGAGCGTGGGCACGCCTACGTGGTCGCCCGGAAACGCGGCGAGACAGCTTCCCATTTTTTGCGCGATCGCCTGGCGGTCTTGCAAAACGGAGGCTAGTTGGCCCACCTCCGTTACCAGCACTAGGTCGAGGTCGGAAAAC
>JACCDG010511534.1_pt1 | contig 15370 bp, 8 predicted proteins | sample 7442471 | NCBI WGS metagenome assembly JACCDG01 (sample SAMN15323444, study PRJNA562643) | freshwater metagenome | isolation source: river surface water | place: USA:Blue River Watershed | collected 2017-08-17
AGATGATGGATTCGCTTCTCTCTCGTCCAATCGGCCGATTTACGCGGATGTGACGATTTATCCGCGAGTGGCCTATCATCGCGTGGCCTCGGTAGATGTGGGGTATGAAAGCGACGGTCTGAGTGGTTGGGCGTCTTTCTTGGATGAGCAGCCGATTCGAGATAACACGCCTGCAGATTGGACCACGCAGGAAGTGAGGCCTTCGCAGGCTCTTTCTGCGGGGATCGATGTTCGCGTGGCGGGCACGGTATCCAGGCCGACCCTCGTTAGTCTGAGCGAGTTGCTTCAGTGGGGAGGTAATGCGCCTGATCAAGGAGCGCTGGCAGTCGCAGGTAGTATTTTTGAAGCGCGCTATCCGTTTCAGAACGCTGTGTCGCTGGGGCTCAGTACTCCGATCTGGGGGGCATTGTCCGGAACCACCAAGTTGATTTACGACGTGGGGCATGATGGTGGCATTTGGTCGACCGAGATGAAGTATCAAACTCGATCCAACTGGATGTTTGCAGCGGGAGTTGACTTGCTGAGCTCCTCAAATCCGGATAGTTCGGACGCTGTGGATTGGGTGAGTCGGTATCGAGCCAATGACCGGGTTCACGCGGGGGTGACCTATGTATTTTAGCACCAGGATGATTGCGCTCCTTTTTGGAGGGGCCTCCTTGGCAGTGCTGGGGGGATGTAGTCCCAAGGCAGTGCCGAGGCCTGCTGCGAATCTGGAGATGAGCTCGGAAGAGACGGGATGCCTCAATCGCGCAGGAGAGATCTTGCCTAGGTATCTTGAGGGCCGAGCAACGGACGCTGAAATCGCAGGAGTTTGGGACTGCGCGGACCGAGCGCTGCAGCTTTTTGTCAGAAGAACGCGGGGGGAGAAGCCGGGACTCTATCTGCCAGGCGAGCTTCGCGTGTTTCTTGAGACCTATTTTTTGAAAGCGCCTGCGGATGCCCCACCTCACAGAGCCGACCTTAAGATCTCTGATGCGTTGATGGGCGAGGCGATGGAGGCCAAGCGTCTGCTCCTGGGAGGGCAGAGCAATGAACTCACGCTTGCTGAGATCGAAAAGATTCGAGACTGGTTCGCGGTTCTCAAGGCCGAGAGCTTGAGGCTTCGGCCGTGGATGCCTTTGGGGCTTGCGGATCTTGAGAAGAAAGACAAGGCGTGGATCGAAGGCGCTTCGAGAGCGCTTCAGGCCTCCGCAGGGGTGATCGGCAATCGTTTGGGAAAATCCCAGAGCGACTATCCTTTTGCGAGAATAGAGGCGCTGCTGAACGAAGCGCAGGCATTTCAGAGTCAAGATGGAGCTGAGGCTTCAGCATTGATTGTTCGCCTAAGAAAAGAGCTGCCGAGGATCCAAGCCCTTAAAGGATTTTGGTTCGCCACCCAGGAGTCCCAGATCGCAAGTACCGAGTGGCCGAGGGTGTTCGAGGCTGGAGCTAAGGCTTACGGCCTTGTCGCGCGCCTCGCTGCTTGGAGAAGTCATCCTGCGCATCGCTGGGACGTCGCGCCCGGCAAGGACGAGCTCAGAGAACTTGCTCGAGATGGATTGGTGTTTTTTGGAGATGTGATCGCAAGACACTCGCGTGCTCAGTTGTCAGTAGATGCTCTGGATCAGGTAGTGACCCGTTTGTTTCCCTCTGGGTCGATTGAGATCTCGGACACGCGACCTTTGCAGGTAAGCGAAGTAAAAGAGTGGTTGCGGCAGGGGCGCGCGATCAAAGCCTTTTGGATGGCTTCGTCTCCGGAAAACCTAGATGCACGTGAGTGGCCTGTACTGATTGACTCGGCTCTCAGGTTATTTGACATTTACGCGCGATATTCGGCTTGGAATCAGAACCCAGGCTATAGCTGGGAGAGGGCGCCAGGCAGAGATGAGCTCAAATCGCTTGGAAGAGAGGGTTTTGATCTTCTGGAAGAAGTGCTTGAGCGATATCCGCAGATGATCATTCCGTTCGAAAACCTGGATCGCTTGCTGGAGCAGTTGTTCTCCAGCGGCAAGATCATGATTTCGGCGAATCGACCGGTCCCTGTCATTCATGCGCAGCAGTTTTTGCGGCCACTCATTCAAAGGGTCATGGGGGGGAATGTTTTTGGACCGCAGGGAAGAGCGGCTTCTGGGTTGACTCGGGCGGCACTCGAACGCCTTTGGCAATCGATTGAGCATTGGCACCAGGGGCAGCGCTACATCGAGGCTCTTTTTTTAGAGGCGGGGGGATCGGCTGAGACCAAGGGACTGCTCCCCGCTGAGCTCGACCACTATTCGGAGGTCTTGCAGTTTCGTTTTAGTGTCGAAAGCACAGAGACGGCTGGGATTTATAAGGATGCGGTCGAGAGGCTTCAGGGCATCTATCGCACTGAACCTCCGCTTTTTGTGGAGAGCGATACGATCGTAACCGTCGCGGGCAGCAAGGCGGGAGCCCGTCACTCTTTGGCTGAGCTCTCGACCATGAATTTTTACCACCAGTTGGCTCGTCTCTTCGCTCGCGGATGGGCCGAGGAAGCTGCGCGAGCCAGCGCTCGGGACGATTTCGCATTAAAGGTTTCTCAAGAAGAGTTGAGTCGCTTTGTAGAGGCGATTCGAGCGATCGGAGCCGATGTGAAGTACCTGGATCGAGGAGATAGGCTTCTTGCTGAGAAGCGTTTCCGAGAAGGGTCGCTGTTTACGTTTGCCTCGGATGGGGACGCCTTTCTTTCGGTGCGTGAAGCAGCTCAGCTTGTTGCGCTGATGATTTCTGCCAAGAGGCTCTCAAATCAGATGCATGAGGACATTGCAGGTCAGTGCGCACAGGGTCCCGTGGATCCGTTCGATTACGTAACCATCGAGCCAGTTTGCTATCGAGAGGTGTTTTTTGCGAATGCTCCATTGTACTGGAAGCGCCTTCCGAGGCTTCTGGAGGACTTTGATGGTCTTAAAGAGCCAGTTTTAGGCAACTTTAAGCGCTCTTTAGAAATGGGTGCGCGCAAGAGCGGGTTTAGCCCAGCCCTGATGAATTCAAGCGACTCAGAGGGGTTTGCAAGTCTGACTCAGTACGTAGAGGTAGTCTTTGCTCGTTTTGACAAGGATCAATCGGGCTACCTAGACATCAATGAAGCCCATGCGGCGTTTCCAGTGTTTCAGCGATCGCTTAAAGAGGTGACCTGCAAGCGTGGCAAATGCCTCTCCAGCACGTCAGATCTTCGTGCAGTTTTTACTTATCTGCTGGGCAACGGATTTGCTCCGAGTAAGTGGCAGTTTATCAGGTGGCGCTACAATCCCTTTGGGCATTCGATTTATGCGAACCGGGCGCGTATTCTCAAGATTCTATCGGAGCTCTCGAGCTGAGCAGGTTTCGAGCCTGGGTGAAAATAGCGTCGAACATCGGTTCGGTCAGTCGGCCAGTAAACGTATTCTGCTGGCTGGGGTGATAGGACATCAACAGCCAACCCTGATTGTTGGGAAGTAAAGTGCAGACTCCGTGGCCGAACTTAGGCCGGGGCATCTTCTCGGTTTCAAGCAAAGCCCATAGGCCTTGAAGCGCGATCTGCCCGAGTGCGAGGTACACTCGCTTGCGTGCAGCGAACTCCTTGAGCTCAGCTGCGAGATGGGTCGAGCTGCAGCGTTTGAGTTCGGCAGGATTGGGTTTGTTGTCGGGCGGAGCGCATTTGACCACACAGGTGATGTAGGCGTTCTTGAGTTCGAGGCCATCACTGGCGTGCTTTGAGGTAGGTTGATTGGCAAAATCAGCTTTGTGAAGGGCACGGTATAGCCAATCCCCTGAGCGATCGCCCGTGAAGATGCGGCCCGTCCGGTTGGCTCCGTGAGCAGCGGGAGCAAGACCCACGATGACGAGTTCGGCTCGTGGATCGCCAAATCCGGCAATGGGTTTGCCGTGGTAGGTCTCTGACGCATAGGACTTGCGTTTGATGCGGGCGACCTCGAGACAGTGCTTTCTCAGTCTCGGACAGGCCTCACAACTCGCAATGCGCCGATGAATCGACAGAAGATCGGTCTTCATGGGAGACGTGAATCTAGCATGGGAGGCTTTAAAAATGCACGTCCCGTTGAATCGGTAGAGAGGGCAGCTCTTGAAGCATTTGTAAGAAGATCAGCCGTTTACTCAGAAGACCATAAGTTGAGAAAGCATCGTCAGTGACTTGACATGCTAGCAATGCTTTTATTTCAAGTTTGCTTCAAGACCTCAGCACTAAAGACGAAAAGGAAGTGTGAGTTTCGATTACGACAAAATTGCGGCCAAAGACGGAGAACACTCATCGTGGTGGACCTCCTATGCTGACTTGTTCATGATGCTTTCGCTTGTGTTCTTGCTGATGTACGTCGCCTCGTCTCTTCGGAGCGGTAGCGCTGGGTTTCAGCAGCAGGTCGAGAATAAGAAGCTGGCGCAGAAGGCGGCGGGACTCGAGCAGCAGATCAAGGTCTATAACACCCTCAAAGATGAGGCGTTGCGCGAAAAGTCTACGGAAGCCGAACAGGCAGTTTACGGAAAGCTCATGGATAAGTTGAGCCTCTTGCAGGAAGAGGCTCGCGACGAGAAGAACGCTCTCAGGCGCAAAGCCCAAGAGAACGAAGAGAAAGAATTTGCCTTGAATCAGTATCAGCAGTTGGTCAAGAACATCATCAGTGCCAATATCCTTGCCAAGAAGCAGATTCATCATCGCGATGAGCTGATCGTGACTAAAGACGCCACGATCGAGGAGAAGAAGGCCAAGATCGTCGAAATGGAGCGCACGGTTGCTCAGAACGAGCAGCAGATCAAGGTGATCAACGCGCAGCTCGCGAATCGAATCGAAGCGTTGCGTTCGGAGCAGCAACGGTCGAAGTCCTCCAAGGAAGTGTTGGAGAAGAGAATCGCCGCCCTTCGCCAAGAGACGGAGACTCAAGTGCGGGCGATCGAACAGAAAAAACAAACCATCGCTATTGAACTCAATCAGGTGCGTAGCGCATTGGTGAACACGGAGGTCAAGCTTGAGCACACAGAAGCTAAGCTCGACGAGGCGGCCGGCACTATTCAAAAGCAGGACCTAACGATCCAGCAGCAAGAACAGGAGCGAAACCGACTTGCCAAGCAGTTGACCGCGGACAAGCAACGCTATGCCGCCGAGCTAGAGGGACTCAAAGGTGAGCATGAAGCTAGGATGGCTGCTGAGCGCAGGGCTTTTATGGCCAATCTGAAGAAGCAAAAGCTTGGTGCTGCAGCGCGGGCGAAGCGCATTGCTCAGTTCGCAGCCGCTGCGGAGAGAAAAGCGGGAGAGCTAGAGGGTCAGCTTACGGGTTTGCGAGACAAGATCCAAGAGACTGATGGTAAGCTCAAGGGTGCGCAGGCTGAGTTTGAAGCAGCTCAAGCAAAGCTTGCTGGAACCCAGAAGCAGCTCGCTGGCACGCAAAAAGAGCTTGCGGGGACAAAGAATGCTTTGAGCGGCACGCAGTCGGAGCTTGCAAACGCTCAGGCAGCAAAGACTCGGGCGCTCGCCGCAGTGGGGTCCTTGCAAGATGATCTAGAGAAGACTCGCGCGATCGCTAACGCCAGAAAGACGCTTGCGGCCCAGATCGCCGCTCAGTTTGGCAAGGCAGGCCTCAAGGGCGCTGTTGACGGAAAGACCGGAGAAGTCACGCTTGACTTCGGTGGAGAGTATTTTGAAACAGGAAGCACTTCTCTTAAGCCAAAAATGCGCCTGACCTTGGACCGTTTCATACCCATCTATGCGAAGAGTCTTTTTAACGATCCTAAGCTCGCTGACAAAATCGCGAACGTCGAGATCGTGGGTTACGCTTCTTCTACTTACAAGGGCAAGTACGTCAATCCCAAGAGCGTCAAGAACCAAGACAAGCAAGCCATCGAGTACAATCTGAAACTGAGCTTTGGGCGTGCCAACTCGATTTTTAAGCACGTTCTCAACAATGAAACACTATCGAAGTCCGAGCGAGAGAAGCTCTTGCCGCTTATGAAAGTGGTGGGCCGCGGGTACTTGCCAGACGGCAAGGATGGGTCAGACATTCCGGAAGGAATGGATGAGGAAGATTTTTGCAAAAAGTTCGACTGCCGAAAGGCGCAAAAAGTCGTAGTCAAATTTAACATGAAGGACTGAGGGAGTATTCATTATGGATCCCAGCCAAGCCGAACAAGCGACTCAAGCAGTGCAAGCGGTGCAAAGCACAGCCCAAGCGGTTCAACCGTTTGTATTGCAGCTCATTGTCTTCACTAAGTCCTTCATCATGCCGACCATGTTCTTGGTTTTTGGCCTATCTCTTGTTTTGAGAGCCTTGATCTACTACACGGTGAAGCGCGAGGAGCACTTTGCTAAGGAGTTTGAGAAGCGGGTGAATCAGTATCTCGAGGTAGACGAGGTTCACGAGTCTCGTTCGTTCTTTATGACCTGCAAGAAACTCCTTGAGAAGACCTACTACGAGATGTTTGAGATCCGCGCTATGATGAAGCGCCGGAAAGCCGATCACATCATGGAGCCCAGTGATCGGATCTTCTTGGTTCAGCAGGGGATGGCCTACCTTGTGCGCGACTGCCTCAAAGAGTTCAAATATGTAAAGTACGATGGCATTCGCCCTCCTTTGGTTGAGATGGTCAAAGGTGTTTTTGCGAACAATCCCTGCTTTACGCGAGTTTTTGGTGTGCTTCCTGTGGGGCCATTTAACGACATGCTCAATATTATTCCCGGTCTTTTTATCGTTGGCGGGATCTTTGGCACATTTCTAGGCATCATGCAGGCCCTCCCTGAGCTGGGAGCCATGGACATCCGCGATCCTGAATCGACTAAGCTGGTGATGGACACCTTCCTTGCAAAGATTGCTTTCTCGATGAGCACGTCGACAGTAGGGATCATGCTCTCGGTGGCGATGACCGTTTACAACAACTTCTTGTCGCCTGAGCGGCTCTTTGTGAAGATCGTCGACCGCTTTGAGCGTTCCTTGTTTAGGCTTTGGTGTCGTTGCGACAACAATAAGTTGCCATCTGAGATTGCAAACTTTGACGAGCATCGGGATCCGATCGAAGCTTTGGCCTCTCTTGCGGTAGAAAAAGGACTCGCTCCCAATAGCAAGAAGCAGCCCGCTCCACGAGAAGGCTCGGCCTCAGCTGCGACCTCGAATCAGCAACCGCCATCTAAACAGAAGGACGACGGCGGAAAAGCCGCGTGACGTGAGGTAAGTTGTTGAACGCGGCTCGTAAGCCTGTTTGTCATCTTGTGATCTATAAAGAGGGAGATGGCGAGCAATCGAGGTGCGCCGTTTCGAAGGACGAGTTTACCATTGGGCGAACCGGGAGTGCGGATGTCTGCATTGCCAATCCTGTAGTGAGTCAAAAGCATGTGCTGGTGAGGATTGTTGGTGGGCAAGTTATTGTCCGAGATCTGGGCAGCGCGAACGGAACTTACATCGGAAACATTAAGTTAGATAAAGATAAGGACGTGAGGCTCTCGGGGTCAATCCATGAGTTGCGTCTAGGAAAATCGCTGCGCCTCACGGTCGCACCCGGGGCCGTAGAGTCACTCCCAGAGACTGAAGGCCATGTGCCGCCAAAGCAGGTCGTTGCCGCAAGTGTGCGGTCAGTGAGAGCACCCAAAATAGAGGTACAGTCATTGGGCCTTAGTCAAATCCCCGACTCTGCCCAAGCTGCAGTCGCGACTCCGGGGCAAGTCCCAGAGCCGACCGCTTCGGTCCCCATCGAGAAGACCTCGACCCAGATGAGTGCCTCCGATATTCTGGATGTCGCGAGAGCAGAGGTAGCGGAGTTCAAGAAAAAGACGATTGCCGAGATTGAGACGATTCAGGCTGATGCCGTGAGATTTGCCGAAATGCTCAAAGAGGACAGCCGGAAGGAAGCACAAGCCCTTATGGAGGGTGCACTCAAACAGGTCGAGGAGATTAAAGCGAGGGCACAAGCTGACGCCGCGGCGACCCGAACGCAGTCCTTGAAGGAAGCTGATGATCTTAAGGTCAAGGTGCGCGAAGAGATCGAAACTCTCAAGCATCAGTCCCACGAGGAACTTGATACCCACCGGGCTCAGGCGCTCAAAGACATCGAGCTTCTCAAGGCCAATGCTCAAGAAGAACTTGAGGCGCTTCGTTCGCAGATCGTTCAAGAGAAGTCCGAGCAGCGCGCTCTAAAGTCCGAGACAGAGAAACTGAGCTTGGATACCTCTGCTTGTCGGGTAGAGAGCGATCGAATGAAGAGCGAGCATCAAGATCAGGAGAGGAGATTGAGAGAGGCGGTCAGTGAACATGAGCGATTGCTCAAAGCTCTGGAGTCTGAACGTGATCGTCGAGATCAGGTGGCACGCGAGCACGATGATTTTGAGCAAAAGATCAGTGAGTGCAGAAAAACGCTGCATCTTTTGACCCAGGACCGTGACGAGTGCGAAAGCGATCTGCGAAGGAAGAAAAATCAGCTCGAGTCTCTGATGCAAGAGCTAGCTGAATCGACGGTTCGTCTGAACTCACTCAAAGAGTCCGTAAGTAACCAAGAGAGCTCGCTGCGCAGTTCTCAAGAGGCCAATGCTCGTGAACGCGCGGTGCAAGAGGCCGAGGAACGCAAGCGTAAAGCCCTCTACGAGGCCCTGGATGGTGAGCACCAAGTGAGACGCCTGCACCTCGAGGCAGCTTTAGGTCAGATCGAGCTCAAGAAGTGCGATGCTGAAAGGGAGGTTCAGAAGATAGTGGCTCACGGCGCTGATGTAGAGCTCGCATCCAGCAAGCGTAAAGCAGAGGCAGACCAGCACGTAGCTGCAGCAATAGAGAAGCTGCGGGATCTTGAGGCTGATTCGGTCAAGGCGCGCGATCGGCTGGATCGATTCAAATCCGAGAGCGAACGTCTTCAGTCCAAGATCGAGGATCAGGAGAAGAGCGTACCGCTATTCAAAAAGAAAACCGAGGAGGCCACCGCGGAGATGTTGGCCTCTCATGAAGCCTTAAGACTGGCTCGGGCCGAGGTTGAGGCGTTCCGAAAAAATTTCGAAGAAGAAGTCGCCAAGCAACGACTCGATTTGGCGCAAGAAGCTGAGACGACGCGAGCCAAAGTGGCGTCCGAAATGGCCGCATTGGCAGAAGCTGCTCGTGCAGAACGCAACCAAGAGTCGGATCGGCATAGGGAGTCGCTGAAGAAAGAGTTTTTAGAAAAAGGAAAAATGATGGAGCTCGAGCTTGCGGAAGTGAAGCTCAAGGAGCTCAAAATCATTGAGCAGATGCGAGAGGAGGAGCGAAAAGCCGCTCGTGCAAGGCACCAGGCCACAGAAGACATCATCATCTCGAGCGCCATCCAACTCTCTCTGCAGAAGCCCTTGGCCCAAGCAGAGGTTGAGTTCCGAGAAGCGATTCGAGCGGCCTTTGAAAGGCATGCCGCGCCTAATCTGAGTCTTGAAGCGGCTGATCGCACCCGAAAGTATTGGAGAAAAATGGCCATTCGCGCCTCCGTGCCTGCGGGGATCGCAGTGTTTTTTCTCGTTTTTCCTGGCTTCCCTGGAGCGATCAAAGATTACTTTACGCGAACCGTTGCGTCTGGAAAGAATGACAGCGGATTCTTTCTTGAGCAGATCCGACAGCGAGGGATGAAATTTCAGCCAGAGATGGATCAATCCTATCGGGCGACTTATAGCGAGAACATCCTCTATCTTGAAGGCTATGCCGAGATGAAGCTCGATGAAGATGAGCAAAAAACGTGGACCTTAACCCTCAATGACTTCATTGTCGGTCACTTGGGTCTCAGTGATCGAGTGATTCCAGATTTTATATCCGCGGAAGCTGTCATGCTCCTCGAGCTGCTTAAGATTCGTGGCAGTATGTTGCCGCAGTTCAAGGATCAGGGGTTGGCTCGATTGGTTGACACTGAGAAGCAGCTTGGCGACAAGCTCTCCAACCTTCTGCAGAGTCCCGAAAGCTATCAGAAGTTCAGACATTTTGAAAAAAGCTATTACCACGATTATATGAGACGCAGGAAAACAGCCGGGCATTAGGGAACGAGGGTGTTAGGTAACTACAGAAGGCTTAGGGTTGCAGGAGAAGAGCGCCCTAGATCGAGAGAAAAGCATTTTTCCTTCTGAAGAGGTGAGGTAAAATGATTTTATGCTCGTTTCTAAAGAAGAGCTTCGTTTTGATTTTGGGTCAGGCATGTTTGACTTGTCTCTGCCGCAGGATAGGGCCCTCCTTGCCTGGATTCTTAATCAGTTTCTCTACGGAGAGGTGACGGGCATTCAGTGTGGTCATTGGCTTTACCGAGCTCCAAGCTTGCAGGCCGCCACCTTTCTCGCCAAGCAAGCGGGCGAGGAGCTTGCTCATGTGCGTAAGATCTTGCGCATCTTTTCGCTGATGGGAGAGAAGCCGGGACCTGCCCATGCTGCTGTGAGATTTCTATCCACGGGCATGATGGGCGGGAGCTGGGGCGAGCACGTGGCGCTTGAGATGGCGCTAGGCGAGGGGTTGGTTCTCAGCGTGTTTTATGCATTGGTGGACGTGACGCGTGGGCAGCCTGAGATTCACAAGATTCTTGATACCGCGGCCGCTGAAGAAGAAAGGCACGTCGAGTTTGGGGAGCGTGAGACGCGAGAATGGTTGGCTGCGCATCCGAGGGACCGAAAGCTACTTTTAGGGCAGGCCGTGGTGCAGGCGTGGGCCCTGCGCTTTCTGAAATCCTTTGTTCAGAAGCGGGTCCTGGCTCAGGTGGGTAGGGATCATCCTGTCTTGAGTCGGTTTGATGCCTTCTATGATCATGCACTTTTTTGCTTCGAGCTCAGAATCCAGCGCCTGGGGCTTTGCGACCAACCGTTGTCGAAGCTCTCGAGCTTTCGCCGGCTCGGGTTGGTGTTGTGTCTTCCGCTTCGAAAGCTAGCGGTTCGGCTGAGAGGTCAAGAGCCCTTGCTGACGGAGACTTACTTGAAAGATCCCGTTCTGGCAGCTGAATCACAACGGAACGCTCGTCCTTTTTGACGAGCGTTTGGATCAGATCCGACGCCCAATGATAGGCGCTGCGGGCGCGAACTTTCTCGCGCATCGAGGTCATCCGTCTGAACTTCTCCTCTGAGCTGAGAGCTAGAGCCGCTGCGAGCGAATCGGCCAGCTCCTCGGTCGAGTAGGGGTTAACGATAAAGGCATCCGTCAGCTCGCGCGATGCGCCCGTGAACTTAGAAAGAATCAGTGAGCCTCGGTCTGGGCGTTGGCACCATACGTACTCTTTTGCGACCAAGTTCATTCCGTCGTGAAGCGAGGTGACCATGCATACATCGCCCAGCTGATAGAAATATTGGATCTCATCCCACTCATGGTGTGAGTGCAAGTACACGATGGGTTGATAAGGGCTATCGCCCGGCCCCTTCTCCCCAAATCGATCGTTCACTCTTTGGACAGCTTCTTCGAGTTGCTCGGTTAGGAAGCGGTAAGCGGGAATCTGAGATCGACTCGGAGACCCCATCTGAACGAGACTGAACTGGCCTACGTATTGCGAGTTTTTCTCGAGAAACCGTTCGACCCCGTTGACGCGTTCGATGAGTCCTTTTGTGTAGTCCAGTCGGTCTACTCCGACGGCGACCCACTTGGCCTTGATGCCGTACTTGGCTTTGAGCTGCTCCTTCTCTGCATCCGCAAGGAAGCGAACCTGTGAGGTGTCGATCCCGATCGGTACGGCTCTGATTTGGGTGACGTGGTTTTCCATCGTGACCGTAAAGTGTTCGTAGTCGATTCGGGCTTCAAGGTACCGATTGCAGGCCTCTAGAAAATTGTTGCAATGGTACTGCGTGTGAAACGCAATCAAGTCGGCACCGAGCATTCCTCTTAAGAGCTCTTCGTTCCACGGACAGATTCCAAACGCTTCGGGATTGGGCCAAGGAATGTGCCAAAAGATAGCTATCTTTGGGAAGTTTTTTCCATGAGCGCGCTCTCTGACTTCGCGTGGGAGCATGGCAAAGTGATAGTCCTGGATCAGAATGAGTGAGTCTTCACCCATCGAGGATTCTGGAATAGCCTCACTAAACTTGTGGTTGACCCTCTTGTAGTGATCCCAGTCGGACAGCCTAAAAATCGGACGGTTGTGTGCAAGGTGACAAAGTGGCCAAAGGCCTTCATTCGAAAAGCCGTAATAGTACCCATTTTCTTCCTCGGCGGTTAGCCAAAGTCGTCGCAGTTTGTAGCGAGGATAGGCGGGAGGGAGATCCACCTCGTTGTTGTTGTCTACGACGTCGCGGTCGGCTGAACCGCTGCCGTGCGCGATCCAAAGACCACCGCATTGCCGCAAAATGGGTTCGAGCGCCGTGACCAAACCGCTGGCAGGTCGGATGATCTCAATCTTGTCGCCTTTGCGAACATGGATGTAGGGTTCACGATTGGCGATCACCGTGAGCTTTCGTCCCTGCATGACTCCCTTGAGGCGACTCAGCCACATGGGTTCGTTCTGGTTTGCTGTGCTGCGCGGAGCTCGCTCTCCGGCTGAGAGAGAGAGCATCTTGGTGTGAAGCTTATCCAAGTCACGCGTCAAAGGGGCTAGGTCTGGCGCAACATCCTTAGGAAACAGCCCAAGCGTTGGGGGCCTGCGTCCCGCAATCAAGGATCTCAGGCTATGATGCATGATTTTGACTTGAGCCTTGACCCAGCTTCGGATTTGCAGTGCGAAGAGAAGCATGAGCGCGAAGCCTAGGAACCAAGTGATGATAAAACTTCGCAAAAAAGCATCTCGCCAGTTTGCCCTCACATAAGAAAGATCCTGCGCTAGAATCATGACCAGCGTCTCTTGGCGAGAATCTGCGACGTGAGCTGGGCTCTCCAGCAAAAACGCCGAGTACTGAACTAGGAGCTTGGACTGCGCAGCGGACCAAGAAGTGCCCTGATCCGGCACAGTCGCTCGTGCCGCTAGACTCGCTCGTGGGCTTCTGCAGACGGACTCCCAGCCTGAACCGCGCGGAAAAGCGAGTGTCTTTGAGTTGACTAATTGGGTATCGGCGTCGAACGCGCAAATCGATAGACCAATGAGGCCTTGTTGCGCGCGCAATTTGTCGACCAAGCTAGCAATCTGGCCCAACTTCTTAGCGTGGTAGTTTGCAAGAATCGTTTCTTCTGAGCCTGTGGCAACACTCGTCATTCTGGCTCTCGCGTCGGCGGCAAGGCGCTTTTCCTCTAGCAGGGTTTGTACGCTTGCAGCAGCAAGGGCGGTTAGGGTCACTGCGTAAAGCCAGAGCACGTAATATCGTTTCATGCGGTCGGTCTAATTTGCAATCGATGTGCCCTTAGAAACTTTGCATGAAGCGGACTCTCTTGGCGTCGCGCTTGCTCAAGAACAATGGGCATGTCGCAACTCGACTACGGTCTCATTGGAAACTGCCAGATTTCGGCGCTCATCGATCGGTGCGGGACAGTGGCTTGGTGTTGTATGCCGCGATTTGACTCGCCATCAGTTTTTGCGTCGATTCTAGACCGTGAGCGAGGGGGGTATTGGAGTATTGAGCCTGCCGAATACTCTGTAGGGACTCCAAGCTCCAGCGGTTGGGAGTGCCGACAGCATTACATGCGCAATACCAATGTGCTGATTACGACTTGGACCGGGATTGATGGCGACCAGTTTGAGATCGTGGATTTTGTCCCGCGTTTTCAAGAGAACAGCGACAAGTTTTATAAACCCCCTGAAATAGTTCGTATCGTGCGTCCGATTCGCGGTATTCCGCGCATCGTAGTTCGTTGCCGACCTCGTTTCGACTACGGCAAAGACGATCCTCGCCTGGTTCAATTGTCCTCGACGATCGCATATGAGCAAAAAGACGGTGTTTCTCTTTTCCTGTCGACGGATGCCTCAGTTTCTTATGTCATGAGTGAGACCTCATTCGAGCTCAAAGAGTCCAAGCATTTTGTGCTCTCCTACGGTGCCCCGTTTCGAGGGCCCTTGCGGTTTGGTGTCGAAGAACAGCTAGACCGAACCATCGCATATTGGCGAGGCTGGGCAAAAAACTGCAATATCCCATTTGAGTTTCAGAACGAGGTTCTCCGGTCTGCGCTTGCGCTTAAGCTCCATATTTACGAAGACACAGGCGCGATCATTGCCGCAACGACGACTTCGCTACCGGAGGGTCCTGAGCACGGTCGCAATTGGGACTATCGGTACTGTTGGCTTCGTGATGCGTACTTTGTTGTCACTGCTCTCAATCGCTTGGGGCAGTTCGAGGAGATGGAAGCGTTTATTCGTTACCTGCAGAACCTTGGTGCCAATGAACCTTCAAAGATATTGCAACCTGTCTACGGCATTGGTGGGGAGAAGGAGCTGCTAGAGAGGCAGATTCCTTGGCTCCAAGGGTTTGGGGGATTTGGTCCGGTTCGAGTGGGCAATGCTGCCTGGAAGATGGAGCAGCACGATGTTTATGGCGAGATGGTACTAGCAATCACTCCCACCTTTTTTGACCGACGTTTGGATCGCACTGACCAAGAGCAGGCGCTCAAGAACGTCGAACACCTCATTGAGCAGGCTATTATCTGTTTTGAGAAGCCGGATGCTGGGATTTGGGAGTTTCGTGGCGAAATGAAGCATTCGGTGTTCTCAAAACTCATGAACTGGGCTGCCGTCGATCGAGGCGTGCGGATTGCAGGTCATATAGGAAGACACGATCTAGTCAGTCAATGGGCTCCCATTCGGGAACGAATGCACCGGGAGATCAGTGAGCGAGGCTGGAATGAGGCTGAGGGCATTTATACGCAGAGCTACGGAGGTAGCAGTCCGGATGCGGCAAACCTGTTATTTCCGGCGGTCAACTTCATGTCCTATCGCGATGATCGGTTTGGCAAGATGATCGATAGCTATCACAAGCAACTACGCTTTGGACGAGGAGTGTATCGCTATCGAACAGCGGATGATTTTGGAGTTCCGAAAACAACCTTCACAGTTTGCTCATTTTGGATGGCTGATGCTCTCTGGGGTGTAGGTCGCAAAGCTGAAGCTCGCGAGCTGTTCGCCTCGGTCGTTCGTCGAGCTAATCATGTGGGCTTGCTTTCAGAAGATATGGATCCAGAGACTGGAGAGCTTTGGGGTAACTTTCCGCAAACTTATTCCCACGTGGGCCTCATCAATACCGCGATGAGGATCTCTCAGAGCTGGGATGATGCGTTTTGATCGAATTTAATGGGGGGGAATGTAAAATGATCATGCGAAATGTCGGACTTTGGGTGCTAGCGACATCTATGGCCTCGCTGTCTGCGGATGCCGCGAAGATCTACCAGTATGGGGGCAAAGTCACTGCAATGGGAACCGATAGCGTTTCTGTCAGAAGAAATGGAGAGACGCTTGAGTTTGATCGTGCATCGATCCAAAGCAGCACGCGCAACATCAAGGTAGGTGACCAAGTTACGGTTTGGTACAGGCTCGATGCGCAGAAAATGCGTCCGCGGACGTTGCCGCTACAAGCGCCTGG
>JACCDG010044848.1_pt1 | contig 15368 bp, 10 predicted proteins | sample 7442471 | NCBI WGS metagenome assembly JACCDG01 (sample SAMN15323444, study PRJNA562643) | freshwater metagenome | isolation source: river surface water | place: USA:Blue River Watershed | collected 2017-08-17
CCAGAAGCAATAATTGCATTTAATGCTGCGGTGGACTTCACTAATTTAGTGTAGCTCTCCCGCTCCTTTTCTGACAATGGAATCGTATCAATCTTAGCTGAAATCGTTTGTACAGTAGTAAGGCTTGATTTTACTTGGCCTAAATCAAGATTAGTATTTACCGCGAAGTACCCAGGTAAAAAAGCAATCAAGATAACCATCACTAAACCAATTCCTTTTTGGCCATCGTTACGTCCATGGAAAAATGAAACCAAGGTACAAGTGGTTATCAAAATAGCACGAATCCACAGGGGAGGTGGGGATTTCTTTTTGGGCTCCTTAAAAATCTCTTTATTCTTAACGGATTTCTTCAAGATGTACATTAGTATGATGGCCAAAGCAAAGCCAAAAAGTGGCGATAACAATAAGGCTTGACCAATTTCAATCGCCTTATCCCAGTTAATGGCTGAAACACCTTTATTTGAAGCTTCTGGCAATAAGGCATGTCCCACACCGATACCAATGATGGATCCTATCAAAGTATGTGAACTAGAAGCAGGAATCCCAAAATACCATGTCCCCACATTCCATAGAATAGCTGAAATCAACAAGGCTAAAGCCATAGCCATCGAATGGTACACATTCGAATCCATGAGTAATTCCGTGGGCAGGAGACCTATGATACTCATAGTAACGCCCACTCCACCAGTTAACAAGCCTAAAAAATTCATAAAGCCAGACCAAACCACCGCTTGGGTAGGCTGAAGGGAATGAGTGTAAATTACAGTGGCTACTGCATTGGCTGTGTCATGAAATCCATTAACGAATTCAAATGCGCAAGCTGCGAAAAGGCAGAAAAACAGCAGAAATACGAGTGTTGGGTCTAATCCAAACATGTTTTGATAGTTATATTGGTGCTTTGTGCACAACAAAAGTAAGTAACACAAGTGATTCCAATGTTAAGGAATTGTTAACTGAATATTATAGAATTATTAATCATGCCTAATTCTTATATTAAATTTTCCATCTGATTTGAAAACTTAATCCAATAAAATTTCATTTATTAAATTCTTTCGATAAGTTTGACGACAACAATATAATCATAGTACGATGAGTGAGGACAACAAAAAATTGACTGATCAATTAGTTCAGGCTATTCTTCCAAAGTTGAAAGGCTTGACAGAAAAAAATGCAAAAAAAGTGCTTAATGAGACACAAAAGTCCATTACATCTGTGGTTAAGAAATACAGTAAGCTAATTGCTGAACAAGAGAAGGAGAAAGAGAAAGCAAAGCATAAGGCAGCTAAAGAAGCAAAAAAGAAAGCAGAGAAAGATGCAAAAAAGAAAGAGAAAGAGGCGAAAAAGCTCGCAAAAGCTAAATTACTTGCTGCGCTAATAGCGAAGGAAAAGCCTGCTAAAGCTGCAACCTCAGTTTCTCCAGTAAAAGTTAAAGCAAAACCTAGAGCGCGTGTAGCTAAAGCGAAGAAATAGATTTTATTTTATACCCGATTTTAAAAGGCAGGATTCTCCTGCCTTTTTTGTTTCTCCTATTCTCAATTCATAATAATTTGATGAAATAGGCTTAACATCTAGTTAATATGTAGTTGCTATTTTTGAATCAATACGTAAGAGACCTTTCAGTGCCAAATTCACAGTAAGAGGGTATTCAAAATGATCAAAAATAGAAAATACGATTTAGTCATAGTAGGCGGTGGAGTACTAGGCACTTTTTGTGCCTACCATGCCTTAAAAAAAGGTAAATCTGTCCTTTTATTGGAGAAAGATGCGCAGCCTAATGAAGCGAGCGTTCGCAATTTTGGACAAATCATCCCGTCCGGACAATCCTTAGAAAATGGATTTGTTTGGGGTAAAAAATCTCTAAAAATTTACAAAGAATTACAAGAGGAAGCAGCCATCACATTAACTAAAAATGGCTCCTTGTACATTGCTTCTGATGATGCAGAAATGGCTGTTTTGACAGAAATGTCACAAAAATTCGAAGACTTAGATTACCCTTCACAACTATTTTCATCTACTGAAATTGTCGAAAAAAATCCCCTTTTACAGAAAAGTTATATCAAGGGAGGCTTGTTCTTTCCTGAAGAGGCATCGATTAATCCGATTTTGATGGTGCAGCAGTTACGCGAATATTTAATTCAACACCTCGGGTTGCACTACAAAAATTTCTGCCCAGTGATTGCGGTAGAAAAGAAAAGGGGCATAGCGATGATAAGCTCTGCGAACAAACAAACGTTTTGGGGCGATCATGTCATTATAGCGAATGGCCAAGACACCCAATTTTTATTACCTGAGCATTATCCGGCTACGGAACTAAGATTCTGCAAGCTTCAAATGATGCGTTTAGTCCCGCAAAAAAAACAATTTGCATTTAATCTTTTAACAGGGCTTTCCATCAGAAGATATGACAGTTTTAAGTCATGTACCTCTTATTCGGCGCTTAAAACCACAGACGAACAAAAGGTTTTACAATCAAAAGGGATTCATATACTCTTGAAGCAGGCAGAGGATGGATCCATTCTTCTAGGTAATTCACACGCCTATGTTCCGATAAATGAACAGACAGATCTAGGATTTGAAACAAGTACTGAAATTAATGAGCAAATTTTAAGGGAGGCAAAAAAAATAATCTCATTAGCCTCTTGGGAGGTAGAAGCTACGTGGATAGGTAACTATTTAGAAGCGAAACAGGACGATGTATATACTAAAACAGTAGATGACGTTATCCATATCGTAAATGGAATCGGGGGCAATGGAATTACCATTTCACCTGGATTCACCTATTCATTCATCCAAAAGCTTTTTAGTTAAACTCTAACTATCCGGCAATCCATCGAAATAGTAAAAAGAGTAAAGCTGACATCAAAATGGTAACGGGTAAGGTAAGCACCCAGGCCATCACGATATTCTTTACTGTACCTCCTTGCAGATTTTTAATGCCACGTTGAGCTACCATGGTACCAGCAATACCTGAACTTAAAACGTGAGTCGTACTTACAGGCCATTTATACGCTGTAGCTAAACCAATGGTTAAAGATGCGATTAATTCCGCCGATGCACCTTGGGCATAGGTCAAGTGATCTTTACCTATTTTCTCTCCAATGGTCACCACAATACGTTTCCAACCGATCATCGTTCCTAGTCCAAGAGAAAGGGCTACCATCCACATCACCCAATTAGGTGCAAAGTCGGTAACTCCTGCCATACCTGTACTTGATGATGCCCCAAAGGTGAAAAACGGAGCTTTTGTTCCAGCAGTAGCCTTTTTCCATGCAGCTTTATCATTTTCAGAAAGGGCAACGGATTCGCTTTCGATCAATTTTTTAGAGAATTTGTTAATCGTCAAAGCGGCTTTACGAATAGCAAACTTCTGGTCCGTAGACAGGGTCGAAGGATTTAAATTTTGCGCGGTAATCACAGCTAATTCAGTGGATGACCTCCTCAGCTGAGTTAGACCATCGCGTTCTTTTTCAGACAAAGGAATGGTATCTATTTTAGCTGAAATCGTTTGAATAGTAGCTAAACTAGACTTAATCATTTGCATATCTAGTGAAGTGTTAATAGCAAAATATCCTGGCAAGAACGCGATTAATATGACCATGACTAAACCGATGCCTTTTTGACCATCATTACGTCCGTGGAAAAAAGAAACTAAGGTACAAGTCGCGATTAAGATCGAACGAATCCAAAGCGGAGGTGGGGATTTTTTCTTAGGCTCCTTAAATATCTCCTTGTTCGTAACCGTCTTTTTTAAAATATACATCAGGATGATTGCTAAGGCAAAACCAAACAAAGGAGAAAGCAAAAGCGCCTGCCCAATTTCGATTACTTTATCCCAATTTAGGGCAGCAATTCCTTTATTCGAATCTTCAGGCAGCAAAGCATGACCTACACCAATACCAATAATAGAGCCAATCAACGTATGCGAACTAGACGCCGGTATACCAAAATACCAAGTCCCCAGGTTCCATAAAATTGCTGAAATCAACAAAGCAAGAGCCATGGCCATCGAATGGTAGACATTCGTATCGACCAACAACTCTGTGGGCAGTAGCCCAATAATACTCATGGTCACGCCCACTCCTCCCGTTAAGAGTCCTAAAAAGTTCATAATTCCTGACCAAACAACTGCTTGCGTGGGACGTAAAGAATGAGTGTAAATAACGGTTGCCACAGCATTAGCCGTGTCATGAAACCCATTCACGAATTCAAATGCACACGCTGCTATCAAGCAAAAGCAAAGCAGGAAAAACAAAGTAGGATCTAATCCGAACATAACTTATTGGAAGAAAATATGATAATTAAAGGTAAGGCACATTTGAAAAACCCCTGTTAAGGAATTGTTAAATCGCTTATTTTACCTCACTTTTAAAGTTTACACCTATGGCTTTAGCAGCCTGGTGAATTAAATCCTTTTGGAACACTTGCTCTTTCGATTTCACCTCTCCTAAAGCAGGTACATTTGCCCCGATCATCGCATACCAAATCTGATAGCAATCCTTCACACTTTCTCCGTGCGAAGTCCATTCTGTTTTTTTTGCATCCCCACGGCCATGATCTGTTGTGATTAACAAGGTCGTTTTACCTTTATAATCTGGGTCCGTGTTAACAAAATCCCAGATCTCCCCTACCCAAGCATCAAACTGATGTGCGGCATCCAGGTAATGATGATACGCTCCTTCGTGCGCAAATTCATCGGTTTCTCCGTAGGAAATATACAATGCTTTCGGCTTATTTTTTTTCAAATAATGCATCGCTTTATAATGCGTAAAAATGTCGAGAGATTCCACTTGGCCAAAGGGCTTGAAAGACTCTTTCAGCATCTTAGCGAGCAATTGAGTCTCTGGATCCTTCTCTAATTCCGGATACGAATCAAACGCATTAACCACGGGAAAACCGGCTCTTTTCTCATTCAAAATACGATCAAATGCATCCCACGCACCGAAAGCAGCTACCTTACCTCTGTAGGCTGGTAACGAGTTTAAGTATTCAAAAAAGTTCGTATTCGGATTAGGCTTGTAGTCATTTGAATTAACAGCCGTATCTACCTGACCCGTTAAAATCTCACTATATCCCGGGTAGGAGAACCAATAAGGGTTCGCATTATTCACTAAACTTCCGGCGTTTCTATTTCCATGAATTTGGCCTAAAGCAGCCATTTTACCCCAAAAGAAGGGCATCAACTTCATTCGCCTTTCGGACAAAGAGGGGGACCAATATTGTTTAATTAAGCGGGCAGAATCGCCGTGGTGAAAGCGCTTCATTTTCACGATTGCCGTATCAATTCCATTAAACAATTCTTGCCAACGGTAGCCATCGGTGGTAATGACAATTACTCTAGCATCAGAGTTAGGCGCTTGAGCGGTACTATAAAATGTGATAGCCAGAAAAAATAGCAGAAGTCCACTTATTCGATTCATAGTTTAGTTTATTATGCCTAGCTAAGTTAGGTAATAAATTAGAATTTAATCCACAATTTCACACTCCGTTAAACAAGAAATGCCGGAGAGAATCTCTCCAGCATTTTCTGTATTACACCAATATATTTTCTTATTGACCTTTCACTGGGAAACGAGTCCATCCTGATGTCCAGCTTGGCTTTTCCAGTTTTAAAATTTCAGCGTTTGTCGACTCGATCTCAGTGTTTCCATCAGCTAGGGCCTTTGTCTTCACATCAGCAGATGTTATAATTGAAGTTGCTCCACTGATAAAATTCCTTGAAACATTGGTAGTATAAGTACCAATTTTGTTGTTTTTGAAGATTGACTTCCCATCCTTGTATGCCTGAGCTGTCTCATTACTTTCCAAGCTAAAGCCACCTTTCATGTAGCCAATAAAGGTAGAGTTTGTTACTTCAAATTGAGTAGCACGTCTCCAACGCATCGCTAGGTTGTGATTAGAAAGTGCCACGGGATCGTTTGGTCCAATCAAAATCAGGTTATCTAACACTGGACGTGTAAATGGTGTCGCTGAAGAACCTGTTCCGTCATTATCACACTCAATTCCATTTCCTGCATCACCTGTATCGACGAATTGTGGATCACGTCTGGAGATAGAGAAGGAAACTTTACCCGTGTACCCAAAATCAAAGTCATAATCATCATCAGCAGTAGCATAAGCATATAAATACTTAGGGGATACCGTTCCTCCAAAGAATTCAAATGCATCATCATTGGCATAAATAGTCTGCACATTTTCGATGATCGTTTTGCTACCAACCGCTCCAAAAGTCAAGGCATTGATTTCTGAGTTAGGTAAAGCTGCAATACCCGCATATTCAATACGCACATATTTCATTACACCACTATTATCCTCATCATTCGAGCCACCATAAGCGCGACCGATACCCCCTTCGATAGTAGGCTCTGAAGTACGATTAGTTTTAGCTCTTCCTAGGATGACGATGCCACCCCAATCACCTGGAGCGCGTTCGCCAGCTGGTTTACCTGATGTAAAGACGATAGGTTTTGCTGCGGTTCCCTCCGCTTGAATTTTTGCACCTCTTTCAATACATAAAGCTCCCTTCTCAGAGATATCACTCTTAATGACAGTACCAGGCTGGATAATTAATGTAGCCCCATCGGTCACATAAACATATCCTTTTAAAGTCCACTCCTTATCCGCAGTTAAGGTAGTAGTCGCGGTAATGTTACCACTTAACGTAGTAGTAGACGGCACATTGATAGGGGCAACATCGCCACCTAAATCTTTAGAGCAGCTAAATGTTGCAAAAGCTGCTACGATAACTAGTAATTTTTTCATGTTAGAAATTGTAATTAACGGTGAGTGAAACAGAGGTTTCGTTGTTTGTTTTAATTAAATCACGTGAAGGCTTTTGGTAGAAAACAGTGGACTGAGCGAGAATATCACCTACTGCCAATTTAATTTCTCCCTTATTGTATTTTCTTAGGAAAACGATATCAATTACGTCCCTTGAATTTTCAAAAATGTCTGGATAACCTTGGAAACCGACCGAAGCGATACGATCACCTACGCGGTTATACGTTATGTTTAACGTGTTATTTCCTTTGTGGAAGTTTAAACCACCATTCAAGGCATAATTTGATTGTCCTTGAAGCTGGCGCTTAATTCCCTGTACTTCTACCTCTGATTGAATTAAGGCCATGTTAGAATAAAGATCTAACCAAGAATTAAGGGATTTTCTGAATTCCATTTCCAAACCATACACAATCGCTGATGGTGGATTCGTGTAGGTCAAAGCTAAATTCGAAGGAACTGATCCATCGGCTACAATTTGCTCAATAGGTTTGATGAATTTCTTTCCAAAAACGCCCACAGAGAAGATTTCCCCAGCATTAGGATAGAGTTCCCACTTAAAGTCCACATTATAGATATCCGATTTTTCTAGATCTTTATTTCCTAATAACTGCGCGTTACGAACAAAGTCATAGTAAGCGAAATTCGCTACCTCACGAAACTCTGGTCTAGCTAAGGTTTTACTTAAGGATGTTCTCCACTTCGTTTTCTCTGTAGCCGAATAGGTTAGGTTTAATGAAGGCAAAAAATCTAAATATTCGCGTTGTACATTTACTTTTTGACCACTAAAATCAGCCGTTCCGATGGTAAATACGTTGTATTCCGTTCTTACACCCGTGTTTAACTTAAGCAACCCAATTTCTTTTTCGTACATCACAAATCCACTTGCTAAGTCAAAGTCCGCCGTATAGCGATCCGTGTTATTCGTTATCTCACCTAACATGTCGATGGTTTCATAACGGAAAACACGCGCCTTGAAATTTCTGTATTTCTTCAAATACCCAGCACCCACTTTAATATCGCCAAAAGATTTATTGATTGACGCATTTCCTGAGTTTTCATCCATCACACTCCAGAAGCGGTATGAATCACGCCAAGCCGTCAAAAACGGATTGCCTGAGTTTAAATAGGATGCCGTTGGATCTACGCGGTAATCCGGTTGATCACGAAGCATCAAATTATAACCTACATTGAAGTCCCAAGTCTTGATTTTTGCATCAAATTGGGTGTTAACCACCATTTTGCGAATCGCATTGGAAGAGTTACTGAATACATTCTGCACGTTATCGTAATTCTCACCAGTTCTGTTTAAGAAGTAATCCTCTGTTTGGTAATTCGCTAGGGTTTTCCAGCTGTAACGGTTTTGGCCTAAATAAACCACGTTCAATAATCCGCTTACTGACTTCGTTTGAGAAAAGTTAATGTCTTTGTATTTATAGGCTAAATCCGTAGAAGATAAATAATCTATACGCTCTGTCGTGTTAGAAGAGAACGTATTTCTCGCAGTAGAGCTAAATAATACATTCCAGTTATTTTTCTTCAGGCCAAAGGAAACGCTACCATTGAAGTTAGGGAGACTCGATGATTCCGTGATACCAGGAGAGTCAATCAATTTCGTATAAGCTCGCTTATCCCCATTACTACCCACTCTAAAGGTATTTGTCGAAGGAAAGGTAGATGGGAAAGGGACAGATTGAATAAGTTTGAAGTTTTGGAAGGTTGATAAAGAACCGTAGCTCATCCCTAAGGACGCAGAGGCAAAATCACCCGAAACTTCTTTTGTGGTAATCTGAACTAAACCTCCAGCAAAATCCCCCGGAAGGTTCGCAGCAGCTCCTTTGTTAATAATGATATTATCAATCAATGCCGTAGGAATAATGTCAAAAGAGAAGGCGCGGCGATCTGGTTCCGTAGAGGGCAATTGTGTTTTATTCAATAAAGCTGAATTATAGCGATCGGCTAAACCACGCACTAATACAAAGCGGTCATTTTGGATAGTAACACCACTTACTCTTTTTAATGCATCACTTACGTTTCTATCGGGTGTTTTCTTAATCGACTCAATCGAAAGACCATCTGCCACTATGAAGCTAGATTTCAATGTGTTAATTAGGGCTGTAGCTGTTTCTTTCTTAGCTACTGTTTTTACGACAACGTCCGTTAATAACTTGCTGTCTTCTTCGAGTTCAATGGTAATGGCAATAGGCTCATTCGCAACTTTTAAAGCTGGATTACTATATTCTTTAAAACCAACATAACTTGAACTTAAGGCATAAGATCCTGAGGCTACGTTTGCGAAAGAGAATTTACCATCAATATCAGTGGCTACCCCTTGGTTTTTACCGGTTGACGGATTTTTTAACCAAACAGTAACACCTACTAAAGGTTCTTTAGCAGATTTAACAATTCCGCTAACAGTTACCTGTGAAAAAGCGAAGAATGGGAACAATAAAACTAGAATAAGGCACTTAAATGACTGTTTCATAAAATTGGTGTGATACGAATATTGGTGACATGTTTTAATCATGACACAAATGTAGATTCACACAAATGCGAAGCAGTTAAGCCATTGTTAGGCTTTTGTTAAGTGATTGTTAAAAAGAGTACACTTGAAATAACAATTCCATAACATTGCGATTTTTCACAGAAAATTTCACTTTTCTGAGCCATTTTATGGTACAATTTCAAGTTTTTGCATTTTTTATAGAAGAACTTTCTTAGAAAAATGAAAATTTATACGAATTTAATTTGGGGGTAATATGAAAGGACTAGTTTTGGGATAACAAACGGAAATATTTCCGCCTAAGTTTTTTAATATCAAGCATTATGAAAAAGATCGTGGTAGCTGCCTTATTATTCGCAGCCAATTTGTCTGTCGTTTCTGCCGCTTATGGAGCAGAATTAAGTCTTCCCGTGAACATCGAATCTGTAGGTAAATTAAAATATATGGTCTCAGCAAAAGCGGGGGCAACTGTCATTATCTACGATGGAGAAAATCGCGAGATTCACAAGGAGTACATTTCAACGCAAAAATTGTTCAATCTAGCGGGTTTATCTGACGGAAATTACCAGCTGGTCGTGTTAGATAAAAACAAGAAAGTGTTGACTTCTAAGTCATTTAAGATCAAAACAGAAGTGAAGCGCGATATCGTCGCGATGAACTAGCTCATTATTCAGTGAAAGATTAAGGGTAAAAAGGCGGGCCGGTGGTTCGCCTTTTTCTATTTAGAGGGTCTACATTTTGAAAACTTAACACTGTTAAGTATATTTACGCTGTAATTTGAAAAATATGAGCATAGTCGCCAGAAAAGAGAAGCAGAAGCAGGAGATTCGGTCCTTGATACTAGAAGAATCGATGAAATTATTCGTGGAAGAAGGCTTCAGTAAAGTGTCCGTTCGTAAGATCGCTGAACGCATTCAATATAGCCCCACGACGCTCTATCTGTATTTTAAGGATAAAAATGAGATCTTATTTTATTGCTGCGAGTCAGGATTTAAGAAGATGCTAGAGCAAAATATCGCCTTAGGTTTAATTAGCGATCCCATCGAACGCTTGCACCAGATGGGGATTAATTACTTGAATTTTGGCCTAGAAAATCCACAATATTATGACTTAATGTTCATTCAAGAGGCTCCTATGGCCACACTTATCGACATGGGTGCGGGCTGGTCGAGTGGCGATCAGGCGCTCGAGGCCTTAAAAATAATTGTTCAGGATGCGATGGATAAAGGGTTATTAGTTCCAGCGAAAGTGGAAACGGTGGCGATGGCGGTTTGGTCGATGGTGCACGGCCTAGTTTCTCTCGCGATTAGACAGCGCTTAGATAAATTAGTTCCAGCAGAAGATATGGAGCAAACCATGCATGATTCGCTAGACTGGTTATTAAAAACAATGAAAAAAGTGTAAAATGAAATACCTATTATTACTTCTTGCCTGGCCAGTTTTAGGCCAAAAGTCCGTCCTCGACGAATACATCGCCACGGCCTTCCAGCAGAACATCACGTTGCAACAAAAAACGATTCAAGTGGAAAAGGCGATGATCGCCTTAAAAACCGCTCAGAGTCTCTACCAGCCCACCGTGGCCTTTCAAGGCGGTTACCAAAGTGGCGAAGGTGGTCGTAGCATCGCTTTCCCTGTGGGGGATCTTCTAAATCCGGTCTATTCAACGCTCAATGCGCTGACGAAAAGCACCGCTTTCCCACAGATTAAAAACGTAGAAACGAATTTTTTTCCACGGGATTTCTACGATTTGAAGGTACAAACGACGATGGCCCTCTATAACAAGGATATCTCCTACAACAAGCAAATACAAGAGCAATCGCTTAACTTACAACGGGAGGATGTTTCCTTGTACAAGCGTGAATTAGTCAAACAAATTAAGACCGCTTATTTTCAATATCTACTGAGCTTAGGATTAGTAAAAGTCTACGAAAATGCCTTAAATCTAGCGCTTGAAGGCAAAAAGATCAATGAGAAATTGCTCGCAAACGGCAAAGGCCTACCCGCGTATCTACTGCGTTCTGATAGCGAAATTGCGAACATACAAGCTCAAATAGCCGACGCTTCGAAGCAAAGTCAGGCGGCACAAATGTATTTTAATTTCTTACTGAACCGGGAATTACATGCTGAAATTCGCATTGATTTCGAAGTGGAGAAGGCTTTAGCCACGGTGTATTCTTTAGCACCCGGTGTTCGTGAGGAATTATCTTTGTTGTCTAAATCCATCACACTTCAAGAGACGGTTTTAAAGATGAACGAATCTTTTTACCTACCTAAAGTGAGTGGTTTCCTAAGCCTAGGCTCGCAGTCCACTATTTATGATATTAATGCCAAAAGCGCCTACTATTTCCTAGGATTGCAGATGGACATCCCCATTTTTACAGGAAAACGAAACCTCTATAAGATAAAGCAATCTCAACTCGATATTGTGTCTGCGCGAAATACGCTAGACCTCAGCACGAAGCAGTTTAGCATGGCGACCGAAATCGCACAGAAAAACGTACAATCCTCTTTAGTGAGTTTTCAGGCTTCTACTAAATCCTACGAAGCAGCCTCCGCTTACCTTCGCTTGATTGAAAAAGGCTACAAGGAAGGTGTGAGCTCCTATTTAGAAACGGTAGACGCCAGAAATCAATGGATGAATGCCACGATCAACTACCAGTTAAAACAATTTAATGTATTAATCGCTGCCGCTGCCTACGAGCGCGAAGCCGCTAGCTACCCACTCTAATGAAAAAATTCTGCCTACTATTTTCCCTCATCGCAGTCGTTTCCGCCTGTACTTCAAAGAAGAAAGAAGCCGCTGCGGTGACTAGCGACGTGATCCCGGTTTCGGTGATTTCTTTGCAACAAGAATCCATCTCCCGCCCTATTCAGGCTTCTGGCATTTTCACAACGGAAGACGAGACCTATTTAGGTTTCAAAATAGGTGGAGTCATCCAACACGTCTATGTAAAAGAGGGTGACGCCGTGAAAGCGGGCCAGCTACTCGCCAGCCTAAACCTGACCGAAATCAAAGCACAGGTGCAGCAAGCACAGATCATGCTCGATAAAGCGCAACGCGATCACGCGAGAGCGAAAAACTTGTACCGCGACAGCGTGGCGACTTTAGAACAATACCAAAATGCAAAAACCGGCTTAGAGATTGCGCAGGAAGCTTATAATGCGGGTGCGTTTAATCAAAGCTATGCGGAAATCAGAGCTCTGAAATCAGGATTTGTATTAAAAAAATTAGCCAACGATGGCCAGGTCGTGGGTCCCGGTACGCCGGTCGTTTTGTTGAACGGAGCGAACAAAGGAAATTGGGTGTTGAAGGTGGGTTTAAGCGATCGAGACTGGGCGGCGACGCGCGTAGGTGATCCAGCTGAAATTACCCTGGATGCAGTGGCCGAAAAATCCTTTAAAGCAACCGTGCTGGCGAAATCCGAGGGGGTGGATCCGGTGACGGGGACTCTGTGGGTAAGTTTGCGCATCAGTGGGGCGCCGACAGCGCAGCTGGCGGCGGGGCTTTTTGGCAAGGCTAAGATTACACCGCGGGAAAAAATCAAATCCTGGGTGATTCCCTACGATGCTATTCTGGATGGAAACGCAACGGAGGGCTATGTGTTCATCACGAAAGACGGAAAAAAGGCGGAGAAAGTGAAGATCCAAATCTCGAGTATCGAGCACGGAAAGGTTTTTGTTTCTAGTGGCTTAGAAGAGGCACAATCGCTAATTACGAGCGGAAATGCTTATTTAGACGCCGGTTCAGCCATTAAAATCGTTCGCTAATCATGAAAATAGCTAACTACGCGGTAAAGAATTACCAATTCACGCTGACCATGTTCCTGATGGTCGTGGTGGTGGGTATCGTGACGATTATGACGATGCCTCGCGCCGAAGATCCGGATATGAATGCTCCTCAATTCCCGATTATCGCTGTTTATCCGGGTACAAGTCCGGACGATATGGAGGAACTGGTGGTGAAACCGGTCGAGAAAAGACTCTACGAACTGGAGAATGTCCGCAAGATAAATACCACAATTAGTGATGGTTTAGCGGTGTTCGCGGTTTACTACAAATATGGTGTGGTCGTGGACGAGAAATACTCGGAGATCGTCCGCGAATTAAATAGCATCAAAGGTGAATTACCTAAGGAGGTCATCAAACTCGAGGCTCAAAAAGCCACTCCTTCCGGCACGAACGTGTTGCAGATGGCGCTGATTTCGAACAATGCGTCTTTGGACGTATTAAAAGTCACCGCCGAACGCCTGCAAGAAGATCTGGAGAAGGTTACCTCTCTGAAAAAAGTGACCATTTCAGGCTTACCAGAATCACAAGTCAAGATCGATTTAAACATCGAAAAGATGGCTCAGATGCAGGTATCACCCGACCGTGTTTTGCAAGCGATCCAAAGTGAAATCGCGAACATCCCCGGCGGAAGTATCGTCGAAAACACGAAATCCTATAATATCCTGACTTCCGGAAACTACCAGAACATCGAGGAGATCAAAAATACCATCGTGTTCTCCTACCAAGGCAAAAATGTGTTACTGATGGATGTGGCTAACGTCTATTTTGACTACGCCCCTGAAAATCACATCACCCGCTTGAACCAGAACCGCTGCTTATTCATCTCCGCCGCTCAAAAATCCGGAGAAAACATCGCGAAAACCCAGGCCGCCTATGAACCGGTCATCGCTCAATTCAAGAAGACGCTTCCGAAAAACATCGACTTAGTCGTGAATTTTGATCAAGCCGAAAATGTCAACACCCGCCTGAGTGGCTTATTGAAAGACTTTATCATCGCCATTCTCTTGGTCGCCTTAACGCTATTACCCCTCGGTTTGCGCGCAGCTTCCATTGTGATGATTTCAATCCCGCTTTCTTTAGCGATCGGAATTATCCTATTGAATATCATGGGCTACAGCTTGAACCAGCTAAGTATTGTGGGATTAGTGGTAGCGCTGGGACTTTTAGTGGATGATAGTATTGTGGTGGTGGAGAATATCGAACGTTGGATGCGGGAAGGGCATAGCCGATTAGATGCGACTTTGAAAGCTACTAACCAGATCGGTATGGCCGTTTTAGGTTGCACAGTGACTTTGATTATTGCCTTTTTACCGTTGGTGTTTTTGCCAGAAGCCTCCGGCGAATTCATCCGCAGCCTTCCTATGGCCGTGATCTTCTGTATCGTCGCGTCCTTAGTGGTGTCGCTGACGGTGGTTCCGTTTTTATCGAGCCGAGTATTAAAGTCGCATGAGGGAAATCCGGAGGGAAATCTATTTATGCGCTTGTTGAAAAAACTGATTTCGGGCTCTTATTCCCGCTTGTTAGATTGGGCTATTCAACGACCTAAAGCCACTTTATTGATTGCTGTTGCCATTTTTGTGGCATCCTTACAGCTCTTCCCTGTCGTGGGATTCAGTCTGTTCCCGGCCTCTGAAAAGCCGCAATTCATGGTCAATATTTTTAGTCCTTTGCAATCGAATTTGGCCTATACGGATTCAGTTTCCAAACTGATCGAAAGCGACCTACGCAAGCTTCCAGAGGTTAAATATGTGTCTGCTAATGTGGGTAAAGGAAATCCGCGTATTTACTATAACGCAATTCCACTAAACGACCGTACCGATTATGGCAACTTATTCGTGCAATTGCAGGATGAAACCGGTGCAAATGAGAAAATCAACCTGATCGAAAAACTAAGGACAAAGTATACGAATTATCCAGCGGCGACCATCGAGGTGAAAAACTTCGAGCAAGGACCACCAGTAGTAGCTCCAGTAGAAGTCCGGATTTTGGGCGATAATGTAGACACCTTACGCCAAATCGCTAGCCGCGTCGAAACGATGCTGAAGAACACGAAAGGGACGATTTACGTCAAAAACCCGTTGAAAAACCTGAAATCTGATATCAAATTCGATATCAACAAAGAAAAAGCGAGTATGCTAGGCATTCCGACAGTCAGTATTGATCGCATGATTCGCTTGGTGGTAGCAGGATTTGATTTAGGCAAAATGACCGATAAAGAGGGGAAAGAATATGCGATTGTTGTTTCCAAACCGCATCCAAAACACCCAAGCCTAGAGGTATTCGACAACTTGTATGTGAATAA
>JACCDG010221809.1_pt1 | contig 15367 bp, 15 predicted proteins | sample 7442471 | NCBI WGS metagenome assembly JACCDG01 (sample SAMN15323444, study PRJNA562643) | freshwater metagenome | isolation source: river surface water | place: USA:Blue River Watershed | collected 2017-08-17
AAACTCTGAGTGTTTGAATTTTTGAAATCAAGTTGTAAAATATCTAAAGGTAAATTTAATTTATCTGCCAAAAGCTGTAAATAATGACTTTGTTCAATATTACTTTTCAAAAATTTGATAAGTGGCAAAAGTTTATTAACAGCAATTTTTTTATGATCAGATCTATTGAGATCAACGCCCGCCAAAATTCTCTGAAAATAATAATCCATCACAGGCATAGACTGAGAAATAGCATGAACCCAAGATTTTGGATTATCCCTGACTAAATCAGCTGGATCTTTGGCGTCTTTCAAAATCAAAACTTTTTGGTTTAATTCATTTTGCCAACCCAAGACTATGCTCCGCAAAGCAGCATTGGAGCCAGCATTGTCACCATCAAAAGCCAAGATAATATTTTCTGTATAACGCTTAATCAAACGAATATGCTCTTCGGTCAAAGCTGTCCCTGAAACTGCAACAACATTTTTGGTGCCAGCTTGATGGGTAGCAATCACATCCATATTACCCTCCACCACTATCAAATATTTTTTACGACGAATTTCTTCTTTGGCCTTATGCCAACCATAAAGTATTTTACTTTTATCATACAAAACAGTTTGCGGACTGTTTACATATTTACCACCCATTTCCGCCTCCTCATAAACAATGCCTGACAAAGTACGTGAAGTAAAAGCCACCACTTGACCCATGTTGTCCCAAATAGGAAACATCAAGCGTTTACGAAAACGATCTACAAAACCAGACCCAGATTTTTTCTTTAAACTTAAGCCGGCTTGAAAAATATCGTTTTCTGAAAAACCCTTGTTTTGCAAAAATAAAAATAGCTCATCCCAAGCATCCCCCGACAAACCCAGGTGCCAATCTTTGATAGTTTCTACACTTAAAGATCTACCCTGTAAATAAGCTAAAACTTTTTTGGCCAGTGGATCAGGCGCAAACAATTTTTGACTATAAAAATCGCAAGCCATCTGATTAATCAGATTAAGCTGACTATAATCTTTCTTTTCGGCTTGAGTGTATTTGTCTGACAAAGTGATATTGGCTTTGGCGGCTAAAAGTTTAATAGCCTCAGCAAAACTCAAACCTTCATACTCTTGGACAAAAGAAATCAAATCACCGCCTTTGGCACAGCCAAAACAATGGAAAATTTGTTTAGATTTGGACACCATAAAACTAGGTGTTTTTTCATTGTGAAAAGGACACCGCGCCCGAAAATTGTCGCCAGCTGGATTGAGGGCAATGTAACCACCAATCACCTCGACAATATCTAATCTAGCTTTTATTTCTTCACTTGGATTCATCAAAGCTATCTTAGTTTAATTAGCTAATTTAGTCAAAACTACTCAGTTTTTACTCCGAATTCCTTTCGCATCTCGTGAAGCACTGCTCCCTTATGGGTTGGACAAAGACCATGTTTGATATTGCCACCATGTCTAACATCTTTTCCCCCATCGCACATAGAACAAACCCAAAAAGGCTCCTCTTCATCATGCATAACTATTTCAAGTTCTTTGCCATCTTCACTAAAAGCCTGAGCCTTCCTTAACTCTTCTGGTGTTTTGGGTGTTTGATACTCATGATTCATAAAATTATTTTTTTCACCCCGTTAGATAAATACTATATTTATCTAAATAAAAATGAATACATTAATACTAAAAAAATATTTTTTATAAAAAATTATTTACCCTTTTTATCTAATGGGGTAAATTCATACATTAAAATAGCAGCCGCTACCGCCGCATTCAAAGATTCTGCTTGACCTAGTTTAAAAATTTTGATTTTCTCATCAGCGACATTTTTTAGCTCTTGACTCACACCATTACTTTCATTGCCGATCACCAAAGCAATTTTGGCTTTGCTACTAATAGTGTTTTTCTTAGCACTCAAATCTGAAACTGCTACGCAATATTTTTTAGCTTTTAGCTCTTTCACAAAATCTACAAGCTTAACATCAGTGTGAATATTGAGATGAAAGATTGAGCCCATGGAGGCGGTGATGACTTTGGAGTTATAGAGCTCCACACAATTTGTTCCCAAAAAAATATCTTTGAAACCAAACCAATCAGCTGTACGCAAAATAGTTCCCAAGTTTCCCGGGTCTTGGATAGTGTCTAACAATAAAATACTCTTTTCTAAAAAATTAAACTTTTTGTCAGGCGCTATGTTAAAAACTGCTAAAATACCAGGTGGTGTCACCAAGTCTGAAACTTGTTTAAAATCTTTATCTGACAAACGAGATAAATTGGGAAAGATCAACTCGTCACGATGTTCAGAAAAAAAAGCATCTGTCACATACACCGAGTCTAAATTTTTATTTAAAGCTTGTTCAAAAATAACTTTTGGATTTTCCACAATAAACTTCTGATGTAAATCACGATATTTTTTCTTTTTTAATTTTAATAAAAAATCTATTTTTCCTTTTTGCATATATTTATACTATTTTTTACTTCTTTCTTTTGCCACTTGCTCCTTACAATACTTAATAAATGCATCATCTGATCGCTTTTCACAAATAACCTCATCATTAAAACCAACAGCAAAGTAAGTAACACAAATAGCTTCATTTTCTCTTAATTGAATACATTTATCCAGATCATTTTCAGCAAAAGTAGTTTTTAAAATACGTTCAAAACGCGCAGCTTTGAAATTAGCTATATCTACAAATTGCGTGCTAATAATAATACAAAAAACCATGGAAGCTATAACTAAAAGTCCGGCTAAAATATTAAAAGTACGTCCTTTAATAACATCATTAATAATTATTTTTTTATAAAATGCTAAAAACCATAGCACCAAAAAATATGGTATAGCAAAAACAAACACACTAAAAACGTCTGGAAATGCCTGTAATCCTCTAAAAAAAATAAATAAAAAAAACCAAACAACGTGCACAAATATGGTTAAAAAAACAAACCATCTATAAAACATGTGAAATTGCAATAGCTGTACTTGGCTTAAATTTTTATGATTCACCTCATAAACAACAAAAAACAATACCTCTGCCAACACGATGCCCGGTAAAAAAATTATAAGCAGAGCTGCTCTAGCCATTCCTTCAACAGGCAAAATAAAAATTGTACCAATTAAAATTAGAGAGGTTAATAAGAGAAATGGATAAAAAAGTATTCTTTTCATAAAATATTTATTTACTTATTTTTTACTTTCATAAAAAACTGCAAGGGTACTAAAAAAAGATTACTCAACAAAGCATACAAGGCAGCTGGCAAAGCAACTACTGGCCCAAATAAAGACAAAGCCACAACATTGGCTAGTACAAAATTTTTGTAGCTACTTGCGATACCATAGGTCAGTTTTTCTGCACTATTTTTACCCAAAAGAAAACCTAAACTAAAATCTATCAAAATTATCAAAGCGACAATCAGGGCCACCGAAACAGTGTTGCTAATATCATTTAAAATAATCGCTCTCACTGGGGTAATAATACCGATGATAATCAAAAATAATAAGACAATAGTCAGGTAAGAACCATGTTTTTTCATCGGCTCATACAAAGAACTGCGTCTGACTAACATAGATAAAACTATCGGTAAAATAACTAACTTAATAATCGTCCAAGAGATACTAACCGGATCAATGCTAATACTAGTTTTGGCAAAAGCAATCACTAAAAATGGCACTAGCACTGGGCTCAAAACATGAGAAATAGCGGTGATCACCAAAGCCTTGCTAGGAGTACCGCCATAGAGCTTGGTCAAAAAAATGATACTCACGCCCGCATTCATCACCGAGGCAATGATGAGACCCAAAAATATTTCTTCACTCAACCAAGGTTTTAAAAATAAACAAAGCGTCGGTCCGACCAAATGGACAATCACCAAGGCTGCTAAAGTTTTTTTATACTCATGTAATTGCTCCCAAACCTTGCGATAACTCATATCCAAAACCGAAAAAAGCATCAAAAGCATCAGTAAATAGACTACGCTGGGTGCCAAAAAGAAACCAAGTTGTGGCCAAATAAAAGCTAAAATAATACCAAGCAAAACAATTGCCCAGGTATTTTGTTTGATAAGCAAACTAAACTGCATAGATAAATTATATTTTAAAATTAAATAAGCCCTTAAATTATAGCACAAATCAAAAAAACAACCACCAGCAGTGGTTGTTTTATTTTTAAATTATATTATTTTTCACAAATTTCTTTGAGCTTCAAAAGTGCATTGGGCCACATGCCATCAAACATCTCTTTCATTGCTTTTGATTCTGGACTGAACTGCATAGCCATATCTATCTCAAGCTGTGTAGCCCCGTCTTTATCAGTAAATGTATAATTTTCAAAAGCTGGCATCCATTTAAGAACTGCTTCACTAGTAGTATCTTCTACGCTATCATGTATTTCACCCAAATGTTTGATGGAAAGAAATTTATATAAATTATTTTCCGCTATTTCAGAAATCATACCATCGCCACTTGCGCCCAAAAATTTCATTTTACTTCCCTGTTCCCAGGAACCTTCATAGCAAGATGTCGGATCAAAAACTTGAGTCCATTCTTTATATGTTTCTTGTCCCAACATCATGTCCCACACTTTTTGCACGGGAGCTTGTATCATTATCTCAAAATGCATTGTTTCTTGCATATATATTTATATTAATTTTAAATTATAAACGAGTCATTAAATTATAGCATAAATCAAAAAAACAACCACTTAATATGTGACTGCTGGAAATCTGGCGGAGAGGACAGGATTTGAACCTGCGAGGGCTTTGACACCCTACTCGCTTTCCAAGCGAGCGCACTAGACCACTATGCGACCTCTCCTTATTTTGATAAAACGATAACGGAGTTCACCCCGTTAGATATTTAACTTACGCTATATTTAAATAAAGAACATACCCCAAGATTATCTAACGGGGTAAATTATAAATTTTTATCTATAAAAAGTCAATAAATAATCCCCCGGGCGCGCAAGCGCGCTCGAGGGATAAAAAAGCCCAGAGATGTCAGCGACGTCCACCACGCGACCCGCGCCGGTGATCTTCTTCCGGCTTGTGACCACGCCGACCCGGCAGACCAGCGGACTCCATACGCACATCGAAAGTCGAGTCACGATGATCTTCCTGGCGATTGTTGGCCTCACTGTCAGTGGACAGCGGCTGACGCTTCCTCTTGGACATGGGATACCTCGCTACTTGAAGGTGCAACGAGCTTACAACCTCGTAAGCTCTCTAAATGACAATATTTATTAAATCATTTAAAATAAATATGGTCAAGCCTTGTTAAATAACAACCTAAATATTCAAACTAAAAACCCCAATTTCAATGGGGTTTTTAAGCTAAATTTAAAATTAAATTTATTTCTTTTTACGTTTGAGTTTTTTCTCTGTTTCATTGATAGCGATCATAGTTTTGATCACGGTATCTGGATTAAGAGAGATGGAGTCTATGCCCTGCTCTACCAAAAATTGAGCAAAATCTGGAAAGTCAGATGGCGCTTGGCCACAAATACCAATCTTGCGTTTATTCTTTTTGGCTTTCTTAATAACTTCGGCAATCAAAGTTTTGACGGCCATATTTTTTTCATCATAAACATGAGCAACTAATTCACTATCTCTATCTACGCCCAAAGTGAGTTGAGTCAAATCATTGGAGCCGATGGAGAAGCCATCAAAGATTTTAGAAAAGTCATCGGCCAAAATAACATTGGAAGGAATCTCACACATCACATAAACTTGCAAATTATCTTTGCCTCGTTCTAAGCCATTAGCTTTCATAATATCTAAAACTTTTTTACCTTCTTCTACGGTACGGCAAAATGGAATCATTACTTTAACATTATTTAAACCCATTACTTTACGAACTTTAACTAAGGCCTTACACTCCAAAACAAAAGCTGCTAAATAATTTGGATCATAGTAGCGTGACGCTCCGCGCCAACCGATCATCGGATTTGATTCTGTTGGTTCAAAAGCTTTACCTCCTAAAAGATTTGCATATTCATTTGATTTAAAATCAGACAATCTGACAATTACATCTTTTGGATAAAAAGCAGCCGCAATTCTTGAAATACCTTCAGCTAATTTGTCGACAAAAAATTGCGCTTTATTAGTATGAGTAGTAGTAAGGCTAGCAATTTGTTTTTTTAATTTTTCGTCTTTTAATTTATTAAAGTTAATCAAAGCTAGCGGATGAATACGAATATAATTTGAAATCACAAACTCTTCACGAGCAAGTCCTACACCTTCATTAGGGATAAAACTTTGAGCCATGGCCATTTCTGGATTGCCGATGTTCATCATGATTTTAGTTTTTGGTTGTGGTACTTTTTTCAAATCAGTTTTTTTGACTTCAAAATTTAATAAACCTTCATAGACATGTCCTTTTTCTCCTTCGGCACAACTTACTGTAGCATTAACGCCGTTCTTGATAGTCTTCGTGCCGTCTTTGGTACCAACCACACAAGGAATACCAAGCTCACGAGAAATTATAGCAGCATGACAAGTTCTGCCACCAGAGTTAGTCACAATAGCTGAAGCTTTTTTCATGATTGGCTCCCAATCAGGATCAGTCATTTCGGTCACCAAAACTTCACCTTCCAAAAATTTGTCTATGTTGGCCACATTTTCAATCACATGCACTTTGCCTTTGCCAATCTTTGAACCAACCGAAGCACCAGTAGCTAACAATTTGCCACTGCCATGCAAAATATATTCTTCTAATACATTGACATCTTCTTGACTGCGCACAGTTTCAGGCCTGGCTTGGACAATAAACAATTTGCCAGTTTCACCGTCTTTAGCCCACTCCATGTCCATTGGTTTCTTGTAGTGATTTTCAATCTGTACTGCCCATTTAGCTAATTGCAAAATTTCTTTGTCTGTCAAAACATATTGACCCCGCTCAACTTCAGTCGTTGCCATGCCCTTGATATTTGGACCCTTAGGATCTGTGTTGTACACTAATTTTTTTAATTTAGCACCTAAGTTTTTACTAATGATCGGTACTAAACCTGGTTTTAAATTTGTTTTAAAAACATAATACTCATCGGGAGTGACTACACCTTGCACAATATAATCTCCCAAACCATAAGCCGCATTGATCAAGACTGCCTGTCTGAAACCCGATTCGGTATCAATGGAAAACATCACACCAGAACAAGCTTTATCTGATCTGACCATTTTTTGGACAGTGATAGAAAGCTTGATATCAAAATGACTAAATTTTTTATCTACACGATAAGAAATAGCTCTATCCGTAAACAAACTGGCTACGCATTTTTTGCAAGCCTCTAAAACTGCTTGATCACCCTTGATGTGCAAATAAGACTCTTGCTGGCCAGCAAAAGAAGCATCGGGCAAATCTTCAGCGGTCGCCGAAGACCTGATCGCCACATCAGTCAAATTTGTTTTGTATTGTTTAGACAATTGATGATAAGCTTCCAAAATAGTCTTTTTCAAATCTTCAGGAAATTTAGCATTTAAAATAGTAGCTCTTACTTTAGCACCACGCTCAGACAAATTTTTGATACTATTGGTATCTAAATCTGCTAATATTTTTTCAATATCATCTTTGATGCCGGCAGTGTTTAAAAAATAATCATAAGCATAAGCTGTGACCGCAAAACCATTTGGTACCGCTACACCCTTACTAGTAAGCTTGCTGTACATCTCGCCTAAAGAAGCATTTTTACCGCCAACTTTAGGAATATCCTTAATACCTGTTTCTTTGAACCACAAAATCAATTTATTTTTCTGCATACTATTTTTTAATATCAATAATTTTCTTTATTATAACAAAAAAAAGCATTCTAGGCTACGAAGCGCTGACTGTGTGTAGCTGAATGATATTTAAATGCTGGGTTTTACCAAACAATTGTCCAGAGACAAAGACTATTTTATCACCCACCTTGACTCTTTTATTTTTTAGCAAGATTTTTTCTGAATTTGTTATCAATTCATCCAAATTGTCACACTCTTTCACCAAATAACTTTGGACACCCCAAACTAAATCCAAAGAACGACCAATGTGTTCTTCTACTACCATTGCTACCACAGGGATTTCTGCCCGATAACGAGAAATAACTTTCGCTGTAAAGCCAGAATGAGTAAAAGCTACTATTAATTTAGCCTTAGTATTTGAAGCCAAATGAAAAACTGAATCAGCGACCGCTCGAATATCACTATCTTGCTTATCAGCATGTGAAGAAATATTTTTTTGATACGGTGATTTTTCGGTAGCAATGATAATATCTTGCATTACTTGGACTGTTTCTATGGGATATTTACCAAAAGCTGTTTCTCCTGAAAGCATGACCGCGTCAGCTCCGTCTATCACGGCATTGGCTACATCAGAAACCTCAGCTCTAGTGGGCTTAGGATTTTGAATCATAGAATCAAGCATTTGAGTAGCCACGATGACTGGCTTAGCAGCCGTCAAACAATCCATGATTAATTCTTTTTGCATCAAAGGCACCTTTGCTTGAGGAACCTCAATGCCCAAATCACCCCTAGCCACCATGATAGCATCAGCCACTTTGATAATCTCATGACGTTTTTGAAAAGCTTCTAGTCTTTCAATCTTAGCTACGACTTGGACAGGATTTTTAGGTTTGTGTTTGCTGATTAGTTTTTTTAGGTCCAAAATATCTTGAGCGCAAGCCACAAAAGAAAGCGCAACAAAATCTACCCCCTGTTTCAGACCAAAGGCTAAATCTTTTTTATCTTTTTCGGTGATAACTGCCGTTTTGAGTTTTAAGCCCGGCACATTGATACCTTTGTGAGAAAAAATTTGGCCACCTTTAATTACTTTAGCATAAACCAAACGGTCCTCTATTTTTTCCACCGCCAGCTGAATCAAACCGTCTGAAATCAAAACATTACTACGCAAATGAACGCTTTCAGCAAAATGAGGATAATCAACCGGTATCACCCGATAAGGCAAAGCATGTAGATTGATTTGTTTTAAAGCGGCTGTTGAAGCTAAAATAATTTTTTCTCTATTTTCTAGTTCCAAACCAGTTTCAATGATTTTTGCCACCCGAATCCGTGGCCCTTGCAAATCTTGTAAAATAGCTACTGACTGCTTGGTTTTTTGAGAAGCTTGTCGAATATTTTTGATCAACTTTTCATGTGACTGATGATCACCATGAGAAAAATTAAGTCTTGCAACATTCATGCCAGATTTAATCAACTCAACTAAAACTTCACTACTCTCAGAACTAGGTCCAATAGTAGCTACTATCTTTGTTTTCTGTTCCACAAAATTTTATAAATTTAGTTTATTAACATATTTCCCCAAGATTGGCATGACCCAGTACTTACCATCCAAAGCATTTCTGATACCTAAGATAGAAAATACAATCACCATAACAAACAAAGCCCAGCCAATGATAGGAATCCAAAAAACTATCCAGCCCACAATCTCTATCGCAAAAAGCAATAAGCCTTGCTTAGCATGAAACTGAGCAAAAGCCGAATTTCGTTTTAGCAATAAAGGCACTAAACATAAAATCCACAAATAAGATAAAGCAGCTAAAAACTTATTGCCATCAATATCTTTTTTGTCATCATTTGTAATACTCATAATATTATTTGCTCCGGCATATGCCGGATATTACTTATTTAGTTTACTCCGCGTCACAGAGCATGTTTGAAATAATTTATTTTACATTCTTATTCTTACGCAAATGAGTAGATGATTTTTTCGATAATTTTTCTTTTTGAAACAATTCGACTATCAACCAAATCATAGCGACGAAAAAAAGCAGAAAAAGATAGATCTTCAAACCAAAATTGTCTAAACTATCATGTTTATCATATATTTCAAGAAAAACAAAGATAATTTTTGAGCCTACTACCAACAAAATAACAAAGAAAAGAGATGCCTTCCATTTTTGATCAGGTTTTAAAAGCTCCCTGATACCAATAAAAATAGCTACTACTATCAATGTAATTAAAAGGTCCATAAAAATAAAATTATTTATTTACTTTTATAAATTTTCATAAAAAGACTAGCTACTAAAGCGACTAATAACAAGGCACAAATTAGCTCAATCAAAATATTAATACAAGTCCAAACAGATTTGATAGCCAAAATTTTCCAAATACCTAGAAGCAAAACACCAGCTGTAAAAGACAACAAGGCAGAAGCGACAATTTTTTCGCGTAAATAGTTTTTTTTGACGATAGCAAAATAAAGCCAAGTGATTAATAAAACAAAACGCCAGAGCCAAACATAAAGTAGAATACTTTGGTCTGACCAAAAAAAATAATTTTTTATAAAGTACAGGAGCCACTCACCGCCAGCTAAGATTAAAAATAAAACTAAGCTTGCAAACAACCAACTAAAATCACTTTGCTCTAATTTATCTAGACTATCAGCTAAATCTTTTGAAGATTGTTCATCAAGGACAAAATCATCTTCTATATTTTCTTCGCTTTCCTCATTCTGCTCTTCATTGTCTATATCTATATTTTGCTCTGCTGTAATTGTCTCTTCTACCACAAGTTCTTCAGACTCTAATACTGGATCTACATTTTGCTCAGCTAAAGTTGCAGCTATTTGCCCATCTAAATCTAAAGCTTCTTCGGCTTTTTGAAATTGAGGCTTATTAGTCAACGCTTTTAAGTCAGCGACAAAAATCTCCTCTGAATTTTGAGAATACTCCCAAGGATAGTTTTCTGCGCTCTGATAATCAAGCTCTTCAGCTTTCTTGAGCTCTTTTTCTAAGTCTTTCAACATAATTACTTAATAACTATATTATAGCATTTTTCGAGGCCATAAACAAAAATCCCGGGATTAACCCGGGATTAAAAAATACAAAAAAATATTATTCCTTACATCATGCCATTCATGCCACCCATACCTGGCATACCGTGACCATGAGCATCTTCTTTATCTGCTTTTGGAATATCAGTAATAACTGCTTCAGTGGTCAAAAACATACCGGCAGCTGAAGCTGCATTTTGCAAAGCAGAACGAGTGACTTTGGTAGGATCAACTACACCAGCTTTGACCAAGTCTTCTATTTTATCATCTTTAGCATTATAGCCAACATTATCTTTATGTTGTAAAACTTCAGCCACAATGACACCACCATCTTTACCAGCATTAGCAGCTATTTGTGCCAATGGAGCCAATAAAGATTTTTTCAAAATTTCAGCGCCAAGTTTTTCTTCACCCTCCAAAGCCAAATCATCGATGACAAAAACTGAGCGCAAATAAGCTACACCACCACCAACAATCACACCTTCTTCAATGGCAGCTTTAGTAGCAGCCAAAGCATCTTCGATTCTGTCTTTCTTTTCTTTCATTTCTGTTTCAGTAGCTGCACCGACTTTGATGACAGCGACACCACCAGACAATTTGGCCAAGCGTTCGGCTAACTTTTCCTTTTCAAAATCAGAGTCAGTGTTTTTGATAGCTTGCTCAATTTGTTTTACTCTATCTTTGATTTGTGCTTCATCACCTTTACCGTCAACGATAGTGGTATTTTCTTTGGTAGAGACAACTTTACGAGCTGAACCCAACATGTCTACACTAGCATTGGCTAATTTCAAACCAATTTCTTCAGATACAACTTTAGCACCTGTCAAAATAGCCAAATCAGTCAACATTTCTTTTTTGCGGTCACCAAAACCTGGAGCTTTGATAGCCAAGGTAGAAAAAGCACCTCTAAGTTTATTGACCACCAAAGTAGCGAGAGCATCGCCCTCAATATCATCAGCAATAATCACTAGCTCTTTACGACCAGCAGCTGACAAGGCTTCTAAAAGTGGCAAGAGATCTTGTAAGTTAGAAACTTTTTGATCGGTAATCAAAATACTTGGCTCTTCATAAACAGCTTGCATTTTTTCGGTATCAGTCACCATGTAGTGAGAGGCATAGCCTTTATCAAACTGCATACCTTCAACTACTTCTTTTTCCACACCAAAACTTTGATTTTCTTCTACGGTAATCACACCATTTTTACCAACAGCTTCCATAGCTGAGGCGATGATTGCGCCAATCTCTTTGTCATTGGCAGAGATAGAGGCGACTTGTTCAATTTCATTTTGATCAGCCACTTCTTTGGAAATCTTTTTCAAATGTTTCACGACTGCATCAACTGCCAAATCAATCCCGCGTTTTAAGGCAAGTGGATTAGCACCAGCAGTGACATTTTTTAAACCTTCAGAAATAATACTTTGCGCCAACACAGTAGCAGTCGTAGTACCATCACCGGCCACATCAGCAGTTTTGGAGGCTACTTCTTTGACAATTTCTGCGCCTAAATTTTCAAACTTATCTTCTAGCTCAATGTCTTTAGCCACTGTCACACCATCTTTGGTGATTGTGGGTGCGCCATAGCCTTTGTCTATCACCACATTACGGCCTTTTGGGCCTAGAGTAACTTTGACGGAGTTTGCCAGCTTATCGACACCGGCGCGCATTGCTTTACGCGCCTCTTCATTAAAGAGAATTTGTTTTGCCATATATTTTTATAGTTAATTTTATAAAATTAATCTTATTCAGCGACAGCCAATAAATCATCATGATTTAAAATTTTATATTCTTGCCCATCAACTTTAATTTCTGTACCACCGTATTCAGAAAAAACAACTTTCTGGCCAACATTCAAATTTAAAGCTTTGAGTTTTTCACCTTGTCCTAAAGAAATAATCTCGCCTTCCATACGATTTTCTTTATTGACTGATTCTGGCAAAATAATACCAGACTTAGTTGTCTCTTCTTTTGGCAAAGCTTTGACAATGACTCTGTCTCCTAATGGTTTTAGATTCATATGTTTCATCATTAATTATTAAATTGCTGCAATTTTCAGCAGCTAAATTAGCACTCTATATTATAGAGTGCTAAATATCTTTTGTCAACTCCTCCAAGCTAAGTGAGTCTTTATTTTTTATAGTTTTTCATCGCCTCCTCGACCGCTTCTTTCATTGGTCGCATACTGATGCCGAATTTCGCTAAATTAATAGATTGCATAATATTATTAGAGCGTTTTTTAGCAACTAAGCCAAAATCAACTAATTCTCCTTCACGAATCCATTCTTTTTCAGCAATAGGCTCAACATATTTGGAATATAAAGCCAAAATTTCTCTGTGCGTAATAGAGTCCGGATTAGTGCAGTGAAAAATACCACTAGCCTTTTTCTCTAACAATTGTCGAAAAGCCAAAATCATATCAGGCACCACCGTAGCACTATTATTTACATCGACTACTCTAGAATAAGAAACTAATTTATCAATCATGTTAGCACGATGCGCTCTATCGTCTATAGGCATGCGAATACGAGCAATCCCTACATTTTCTAAAGTAGACAAAACTAAATCCGCCGCGTATTTTGCCCGAGAATAAACAGCTACTGGATTTGCCGCGTCATCCTCTTTCCATGGGCCACCATGTGGTGCATCACCATAAAAAATACAACCCGTGCCCATGTGTAATAAATATACACTCATCTCTTTACAAGCTTCCGCAATAATGATCGGCAAAACAGTATTGCCACGGATAGTTTCTAACTGATGTGTTTCACACCAATCGACATTTGGTTTACCGACCACACCAGCCGCATTTAAAACTGCATCTGGCTGATGTGTTTTTAATAATGCCAAAACATCCTCTTTGCTATTTATGATTGTGTCGGAGATCACAGAATCTGACCACTCTTCATGACAACGTGAGCCTAACCAGCCCTTGCCTATAATTAAAATCTTCATAAACAATTTATTTTAATAAATAATTAATTTTTTTTATTTAAACTTGTGCTATAAAAATAAAACATCAGACCCCACATCAAACAAGCACTCCAAGTAGTCCATAAATAATGATCAAAAAAAGCTAGCACAACAAAAAGCAACAACCAAACATTAAATATTTTTTTAAAGCCATACCAAAAAAATAATCGCCATAAATTAAGCAAGACAAGCAAACCGAACAACCCGAGTTCTGCTAAAGCTAATAAAAAAACATTGTGAATAGGCTGTACTTCATAGGGCGCTTGCTCTGGCTGAAGATTGACATAAGTATTAGCGCCCAAACCTTGTCCAAAAAATAAAGTTTTTTTATTTTGCCAGTCAATTTGCTCTAAGCCAGACAATCTTTGTGAGATTGACTGTTGCTCGAGATCACCACTAGCGCTCAAACGCGCCTGCCACACACCAGGGAAAAGCAGATTAACAAATAAAGCTAAGATAATAAATAAAACCATCATCTTGACTACCACTTGCAATTTGAGATATTGCTTGTGAAAAATTGCAGTCACAAAAATAAAAAGCATGGCTAAAATAAAAGCCAAAATTGCTCCTCTAGAAAAAGTAAATAATAAACCTAAAATTATACCAACTAAGCTAAACAAAACTAAAAACAATTTTAATAACAAGAATTTCATTTTTGGACCACGCCAATTTTCCGCTCTAGCCTCTACATAAATAGACAACCACAACCAAAGACCAGCTAAAGTAGCTAAGGCTAAAAATCCACCCAAGACATTGGGGTGAGTCATAGCTCCATAAGCACGCAAAATTCTATTTAAGTCATACTCCACTACCGAGACACCCAAAGTCTCCGGTAAATGCTCGGCTATACCCAAAAATTTATAGGCTGGTATTTTTTGCATCACTACCTGCCAAACTGCCAAAGCTCCCTGAATAAAAGCACTGACAAATAAACTCAAATAAACAAATTTAGTTTCTTGCTGACTCAAAAGCCAAATAAAAATAACTGCTCCTAAAAAGTAGCTCAGCAAATAAAAAGATAGGCTTGGCAAGGCGGAAAAAAAACTGACTAAAATAAAATATAAAATACTAGCTAAAATCCAAAACATTTTTGGAGAATAAGTTGCCTTTAGTTTAAACTTTGCAATACTAGGCCATAGTGTGCAAAAAAACAAAACTAGCAAAACAATCATGCTAGCATACACACTAAAACGACCATACTCCCAAACTTGCGAGTTGATCAATGTTTCAGAAAAAATCCAACGACTTTGCCAAGGCAAAGCCACTATCAGTAAAAATAATAAAAAATTATTTAGTTTCTTCATCATTAATTTCTTTATCTATTAAACCGTGGACACGCTCTCGCCATTTTTTATAAAATAATTCTCTCCTATCATTGGAGTGAAACTTCAACATGTGCTCATTGACTATCACTCTAGTGTCAACATTAATCATTTCTTTTAAATTACGCGCAATAATTTTAGCTTGAAAACGACGATACAGCATTTCAAAGCTAAAACCAAACAAAGTCGGCGAAAAAATCACTGATAGAATTTTGGCAAAAATTCTAGATATAAAATGTGTCTGTACTTCTTTAACAAACTGATTTTCATAAGAATTTGGTAAATATTTTTTAACCCAAGCATTAGCTTCATAAAATTTCTGATAAGTATTATCCCTATCAAAAATAGGTAAG
>JACCDG011220305.1_pt1 | contig 15363 bp, 15 predicted proteins | sample 7442471 | NCBI WGS metagenome assembly JACCDG01 (sample SAMN15323444, study PRJNA562643) | freshwater metagenome | isolation source: river surface water | place: USA:Blue River Watershed | collected 2017-08-17
CAAAGGGATCTCGGGCGTGAACCAGCGCGTGAGCATCATGGCCGTGAAGTTCCTCTCGGGCCAGGGCTCGGGCGATACCGCCGCCGCCGTGGCTTCGATCGACTACGCCATCAGCCGGGGCGCGAAAGTGCTTTCGAACTCTTGGGGGGGCAAGGGCGACGATGGTTCGAACGGCGCCTTGAGAGACGCCGTAGCCCGCGCGGGTGCCGCCGGCGTGCTCTTCGTGGCCGCTGCCGGTAACGACGGCACCGACAACGACCGCGATCCGGTTTTCCCTGCCTCGTATAACCTCGAGAACATGGTAACCGTGGCCGCTACCAACGAGACCGACGGCACGGCTTTCTTCTCGAACAAAGGCTTAAAGAGCGTGCACGTAGGCGCTCCCGGCACTAACGTTTATTCCACCACCCCTGGCAACAAGTACAAGAAGCTCTCCGGAACTTCGATGGCTTGTCCGCACGTGGCGGGACAAGCGGCGCTTATTTGGGCTCAGTATCCCAACGCCGACTTCAAGGAGATCAAGCGCCGCATTCTCGAGTCGGGGGATTCTCTCTCCTCGCTCAGTGGCAAAACGGTCACGGGAAAACGCATTAACGTAGAAAAATCCTTAATGAATTAAGGGATTTTTTAGAAAAGGAAGGGGCGTCGAAAGACGTCCCTTTTTTTGCTTTTATATCTGAGTATTTTAATTGACTAAGGGATCTCTGGCCGTTTATGTTGCGCTGCGTCTCGATCTTTGACTAAGATAAAGAAGGGGGTTCGATGAAGTATTTATTCTGGAATGGATTGGTGTTGGTGGCCCTGTCTCTTCCCGTCTCCGGCTTAGCGGCGAAGCACACGGCTTTACCCTTAGCTTCGGCATCAAGCTGTGAATCGCACGCGGTGGCTCGGTACCAGCGGCGGGCCCTCGAAATCGAAATGTCGGTGATCACCGGCTCGAAGAGCGAATTCGAAGTGGGCTCCGAGCGAGCTTCGCTGCAAGAACGTCTGCACGTGGAAAAGGATGATTGCCGGCGGATGGCCCGCAAGTCGGCTTCCGTCCATGCGCTCTAAAAAATAGGGGCGGCACCCGCATCGGCACCGCCCCTAACCGCGCCCCCCGGCTGTCTAAGCTTTAAAATTTACCAATTCCCCGAGGCTCTTATGTCTGCGTCCCTCGGCATTCTTAAGCTCGCTCGTTTCCGCCGCCTCTTTGCATTCGATGCAAAGCTCGGCGGTAGGACGCGCTTCTAGTCTCTTCGCGCTAATTTGCGCGCTACATTCGAGGCAACGTCCGTAAGAGCCGTCCTTAATGCGCAGCAAAGCCTCTTCGATTTTGCGAAAATAAAGACTCTCCCGGTTGCCCAGGCGCATTTTCATGCCCTGTTCAACGTCGTGCGAGGCAGTGTCGGCTTCGTCGAGGAGCTCGTCTTTGTCCACGTTGTAATCCACGCGAATGGTTTTTCCATTCGAGAGAATTTCTTTACGCTGCTGTTCGAGCATTACCTGCAGCTCTTTAATAATGTTCTGGGTGAGGTTCTGAACTTGCTGTTTCATCGGAAGGTCCTTTCCTAAAGAAGATTCCCGTCCTGGAATCTTATTGATCTCGTTCGCGCTGCGCTTGAGCCCTGCCACGAACCTCTCGTGCGCTAGGGCTGCCTCTTAAGGTCTTTCAAAATCAGTTTGGAAAGACCTTTTAAGGCTTCCAAAACTCCCGCTCCGTTACTGGCCACCGCCTCGAAAGCTTGGTGGCCGCGGGGATTAAGGACTTTTTCCATCTCGGAGACTGGGCAAACATTTGCCAGATCGCGTTTATTGTATTGGAGCACCAATGGAATGCTTTCGAGATCATAGCCCTGTTCCTCCAGGTTGCTTCGGAGAGTAGCGAAACTTTCCAAGTTCGCTTCCATCCTGGTTACCTGGCTATCAGATACAAAGACTATGCCGTCGACGCCGCGGAGGATCAGCTTGCGGCTGGCGTCGTAATAGCTTTGACCTGGCACTGTATAGAGGTGGAAACGGATCTTGAATCCACGTAGGGTTCCGCGGGCTAAGGGCAGGAAATCAAAGAACAAGGTGCGCTCATTCTGGGTTTGCAGGCTAATCATTCGGCCTTTTCCCTCAGGATGAAATTGCGAATAGAGATACTGTAAATTCGTGGTTTTGCCGCTCATCGACGGGCCGAAGTACACGATCTTGCAGTTAATTTCTTTGCTTTGGTAGTTTACGAAGCTCATTTCTCTCGGCCTCTAACTACGTGCATTTTCAAAGAGTTTGTCGATCTCGTCGTCGGAAATATCTGCAAACAAGGAAGATTTGGCTGAGGTAAGTATTTCCGAACTGGTGCCCTTTACGGATGACACCGGGGGCAAAGTGGCCCTGGGCGAGGTGTCACTTTGCGGCACTTCCCACTGCTGGGGCTGCTGCACGCCTAGCTTAGAAATGAGCTCGGCGTAGCCCCGAACTTTCATGCGGAACTTGCCGGGATTGAGGGGCTGATCATAAAGAACCGCGAGCCAGATCTCGGAAGTTACCGCCACGGTATATAGGCCCCTGGATTCCGAATCATAGCCGAAGCGGCTCGGGTTGCCGGGAAAGTTCTCGCCCAATTGTCCTAGGGATTTTCCGGCCGCAATCATCGCCGCCACGAGAGCCGCCATATGCAGATGCTCATTTTCCTCGATCCAACCATAGCGATAGAGCACTTGCCCGTTTTCGTGAAGCACCACCAAGGCTTTCGCCGCGAGCTCGTGGCTCATGCGCTGAATAAGGCTTTCGAGGGCGGGTTGTTCTAGCACTCGGTTCTGTTCTCCAGAGCACGACCAAGCGTTCCGCGGTCGGCGTATTCGATCGAACCGCCCATAGGCAAGCCATACGCGATCTTCGAGAGCTTAAGTCCCATCGGCTTCAAGAGGCGAGTGATGTACAGCGCGGTGGTTTCTCCCTCCACGCTCGGGTTGAGGGCGAGCACGATCTCCTTACTGAGGAGCATCGGGTCGATGCTCACCCAGGCGCGCACGCGGTTGAGCAATTCCTGCACGCGGATCTGGTCGGGACCGATGCCGTCCACGGGGGAGAGCGTGCCGTGCAGCACATGGTAGGTGCCGCGAAATTTCCCGGAAGCTTCGATCGCGCGCACGTCGCTCGGGCGCTCCACCACGCAGATGGAATCCTGCGAGCGCAGCGGGTTCACGCAGATCTCGCAAAGCTCTTCTTCGGTGTACGTGAAGCAGAGCTTGCAGAGCCGAATTTTCTCTTTTGCGCGGATCAAGGCGTCGGTGAGACGCTTCACGCGGTCGGAATCGGCATTCAGCAAATGAAAGGCGAGCCGGGTGGCGCTTTTCTCGCCGATACCCGGGAGCTTGGAAAGCTCATGCACGAGTTGCGTGAGCGCGTCGGCGGCGGATGGTTGAAAGCTCATGGGGACTTTCCTAAAAGAGACCCGGAGGCATCATGCCGCCAAAGGCGCCGCCCATCATCTGTTCTTGGAGCTCTTTGGATTTCTTGAGGCCTTCGTTTACGGCGCCCTTCACCATGTCGGCGAGCATTTCGGCGTCGGCGCCCTCGAGGGCATCTTTCTCGATCGTGAGCGAAACCAGCTCCTGCTTGCCGCTTACTACAGCCTTCACGGCGCCGCCGCCCGCGGAGGCTTCCACGGTTTTCGTGGCGAGTTCGCCTTGCATCTGTTCCATCTTGGCCTGCATCTGCTTGGCCTGTTGCATGAGTTGCTGCATGTTGCCCATGCCGCCGCCGGGACCACCACGAAATTTCACGAGAACCTCCTAGGTCGAATGCTCAAGTCTTCGATTTATCTATATCAAAACTGGAAAGCTCGGCGCCAAAGATTTCTTTCGTATCCCGCACGATCTCGTGCTCCAGAAACTTTTTGCGCGTTTCCGCCACAGCATTGGCGCTGGAGATCTTCTCTTTTTCCACGATGGAAACGGGCGCGCCCGCGTTGGTTTGCGGCGAGCCGGCCACGGTTTCGAAAGCGAGGCGCACTTTCCGCTTCAGTTCCGTCTGCAGCATTTTTTCGAACTGGTCGAAGTTGATCTTGTGCTGCGCCTGCAGTTGGTAGAACGCGTGCGATTTGCGGAAGCCGATGCGGATCTCCTCGCCGCTGCCCCACTGCGCCTCGGGGGTAACGGGAATCGCGTGCTCGAGGATGGCGCCGAGGCTGGCCTTTTGCTGGAGCACCGCGCGCACGTAACGATCGAAGGGGCCATGCCCCAATCCGCCAGCTAGGGGAGTGCTGGTTTCAACGCTTTTTTTTTCCGCGGGCGGGGAAACGAGGGGATCGGGATTGGGGATATGGTAGACGGGGATCGCCACTTTGTTCTGAATCTTTTCCGTGGTCGCCGCACTCGGGGCAGCCACGGGGCCCGCGGCGCGCGGCGCCACTTTGGTTTGCCCGCTCTCGAGCTGCTGGAGCAACTCTTCGATGGATTTCAATTGCCCTACGCCTCCCAAGCGGGCGAGCGCTATTTCGAGGCTCGCGCGGGGAAGGGGAGAGCGCAGGATCTCTTCGAGCGAGGCCGTGATCGATTTATACGCGGCCTGGATCGCTTCCGGCGAGAGCGATTTTACGAGTTCTTCGTAAGCGGCCTTTTCGTCGTCCACGATCTCGGTGATGGCGGCGTCGGCGCGAAACTTTACGAATAGGGCGTTGCGCAGGGTTTCGGCGAGGCCAATCGCGATTTGTTTCATCTCCACGCCACCCAGAAATGCTTTTTGGATCAATTCCGCGGCCGGCACGAGCTCGCGCTTAAGGGCGTGGCCCAAAACCTGGAGAAGAAAATCACCGCTCACGATGCCAAGGCTCTCGCTCGCTGATTCCACGCTGAGCTTCTTGCCGCCTAAGGCAAGGCATTGGTCGAGGGCCGAGAGGGCGTCGCGCACGGAACCATCGGCCTTGCGGGCCACGAGCCGAATCGCGGCCGGCTCCGCCTCAATGCCCTCGAGTTGCGCGATCCGCGCGAGGTGCTCCGAAATCAAAGGCTGGGGCACCCGGCGGAAATCAAAGCGCTGGCAACGCGAGAGAATCGTGGGCGGAATCTTCTGGCTCTCGGTGGTGGCCATGAGAAAAGTCACGTGCGCGGGCGGCTCATAGAGGGTTTTGAGGAGGGCGTTGAAGGCAGCATTCGAAAGCATGTGCACTTCGTCGATGATATAAACTTTGGTTTTGCCGCGAGACGGGAGGAACTTCACTTGCTCGCGGATCTCGCGCACGCTGTCCACGCCGTTGTTGGAGGCTCCGTCGATCTCGAGCACGTCGATCGAAGAGCCGTTATTGATCTCCACGCAGCTTTGGCACTTTTCGCAGGAAATGCCGGGATGCTTGCCGCCGAATTGCGAATCGGGATCCTCGCAGCGCAAAGCCTTGGCGAAAATTCGCGCTACCGAAGTTTTCCCCACGCCGCGGGTACCGGTGAGTAGGTAGGCCTGGCCGAGCTTGTTTTGCTTGAAGGAGTTCAAGAGAGTGGTGGCCACGTGGCTCTGGCCCACAAGTTCGGAAAACTGGCGGGGTCGGTATTTTCGGGCGAGTACGAGATACGACATTCGCTCTGTTGAAATTCCCCTCATACTTCGCTGCCTCGCTCGCGCCCCGTTCTAGCGCCTCTTTGGGGCGCTGGAACGGCTGCACTCCCTCAGAAACCTCGTCTGAGGGAAGTTTGAACAGAGCGGGAACGTTTAAATAAAGCGGCGGCCCGGCGGTGCCATGTCACAACCGCCTATGGGTTACCGTTGCTACCTTCCGGTCCTGGCGGGGTTAGCCCCGACAGCCTGCATGGTGCCAGGCCACCAAGGGGTAGGGATATCGCAGTGACTCGGCGGGCAGCAAGAAATCCCTGTGTTTGTTAGGAGAATAATGCATTGCGGCTTCGGTGCGGAAGTTGCCTTGCGTCAATTACTTCGTAAAAATCGGATGCGTATACAGTCCCCAAGCGTGGAGGCGGTAGACCAAAGAAGTTCCCAGTACGCCAAAGCCATACTTCACCGAGCGGCGGAAATTGATCGAAGAAGCCTCCTTGAAATACTTCGTGGGGCAGGAGATTTCGCCGAAACGCAAATTTGCGGCGCGGAACTGGGCGATGATTTGGTTGTCGAATACGAAGTCGTCGGAATTTTTCGACAAGGCCACTTTGCGGAGCGCGGCCGCATTATAGGCGCGGTAGCCCGTGTGGTATTCGCTCAGCTTCAGATCGAGCATGATATTCTCGATCGCCGTGAGGATCCGGTTCGCCACGTATTTCCAGATCGGCATTCCGCCTTCGAGCGCACCTTTGCCCAAAATGCGTGAGGCCATCACCACGTCGTAAATATCGCTTCCCACCATGTTCGCCATCACGGGCACGAGCTTGGGCTCGTACTGATAATCCGGGTGGAGCATGATCACGATATCGGCACCGCGCTCGAGAGCCGCCTTGTAGCAAGTTTTCTGGTTGCCGCCGTAGCCGAGGTTCTTCTCGTGCACGATCGTGGTGAGGCCGAGCTTTTTCGCCACTTGCGCCGTAGCGTCGGGGCTGGAGTCGTCCACGAGAATAAATTCATCCACCACGCCGGCCGGCACGTCCCGCACGGTTTGTTCGAGTGTTTTTTCCGCTTTATAAGCGGGCAGAACCACGATGACTTTCTTGCCTTGTACCATGTGCGGGGGAGATTAAACCGGATCTGAGGAAATGGGAACGGGTTTGCGCCGTTTCCACCAGTAAACGGCGATTCCCGTGAATGCCAACGCCACGGCGAAGCGCAAAATTACGGTGCCGCGGTGATCATCGGCCAGCATTAAGCGGAAGTGGTAGGCCCAGATATCCTCGTCGGGCGCAAGGTTCGGAAAGGGATAAACCAAAATGCGGAACACGAGGGAAACCAATAGGCCCACCCACAAAATGGAGCGCGCCCAGCCCGGGAAAAATTCCCAGGCTAGAGTGATCGCCAAAGCCATCGCGGGAAATACCACCGAAAGATAACGGGGGCCCAAGCACCAACCGCCGTGCCACCCGCCAAAACCGCCGTTCATCCAAAGTAATCCCGCGAGCGACCCCACCGCGAAGAAAATGCCCCCGCGCGGAAGCAGCGGTTTGCGCATAAAGGGCAACGCGAAAATGGCGAGCATCCAGGGCTGCGTAAAAAGAATCCCGCGCGAAGGGCCGAAGAGCAATTTCCAGATAACGTCTCCCGCCGGGATCGGGGAATATTCTCCCCAAAGGTGCGGGCCGTGATGGTCGAGCGTAGAAATTTGTTCCGGATTGGTGAATTGATTGGCGGTGGCGAAGGGGCTACCGAAAGCGCTCCAGTGGAACCAAATCCAAACCAGCGCGCCGGGAGAAGCGCCGAGAGCGATCCGCCAGAGCGAACGGAGATTCCGCTCGCGCCAAAGGGTGGCGAACAGCGCGAAGGGTAGCGCGAAAGCCACGCCGTAATCACAGAGCAGGCTCCAAGAGAGAAATACGCCCACCCAGTAGTAGCGCCGCTCTAGCCAGCAGAAGAAAGTAGCGAGGAATAGCAGCGCGGAAATCCCGTGGCCGAAATTGCTATTCATGTAGAGCGCGGCCGTATTGCCGAGCAGGGTCGCGAGCGCGAAAAAGTGCACCGCGCCCGACGGATAGCTACGCGCGAGCAACCAATGCGCGATCCAAAGCACGAGGAGGGCAAAAGGCAGGAGCTGCGTGGTGAGCATCAAGAAGAGATGCGCTCCGTAGCCGGGCTGGGGGAGGCGGCCGCGTTCGTCGATTTTTTTTTGCCCGAGGGGAACGGAGGCAAGCTCCGTAAGCGCGAAGAAAGGCAGTTGCAGGAATACCACGCCGGGGGCTTTGTTCGAGTAATAGTGTCCGCTCGGCGCTTTCGCCCAATCGATGGTCCATTCTTTGTAGTTATCGATGTGGAGCGAGTGATTCTCCGTGATCGCGCGGAGGGCCGCCGTGCGCGACATCGCGTTCATGCCCCCGAACTGGGTTACCGTAAGCGCGAGCGTGAGGAAAAGGAAAACCCAGGGCAGAACCGGATTGGCGCGGATCCAGGGGGGTAAACGTTTCACGGCTTTTCCTCGCACGGGGGAGCGGAAGCGAAGCACGATCCGCTCTTATCGAGAGAAACGAAATATTTATTCCGATAAACGGAAAATGCCCCACAACGATACTCTAATTTATGGCCTAAAACGGGGAACATTCCTTCCATGGTTCTGATTTCATGATCCTTCATCGGGGTATTGTTCACCGTGTGATCCCACACGAAGCATTCTCCGTTGTTATCGGGAATCGCGCTTACCCAGTGGCGGGTGGCGAGGTGAGGCACTAAACCATAACTCGCGGAAACTTTCACGTCGGGCCGTAGCCGCGGCAAGGCCACGTCTCTTACCCACGCTTGGTGGGCCGTGGGCTGGTAGGCCCGCCAGAAATAAACTTCGCTGCGTCCGTACGAAAAAAGCGCCGTAATCATCAACACCGGCAATAAAAAGCGCTGGTGCCGAACCGCGAACCCGCTCCGTAAAGCTACCGGCAGCGCGAAAAGAATACCCACCATTGGCTCGATCGCGTAATGGTAGCCAAGCGAGATGCGGTGGTCGCCGCTCGTGAGAAAGAGCATCAGAAATCCCGGCAGAGCCGCGAGGAAAGCGAGGGGCGCGAGCAGGGGCAGGAAGGCAAACGGTAAAAGCGCGCCGAGGAAAAATTTTAGCCGACTGGCGGAAAAGAGCCGTCCCCAGAATATTTCCGCTTCGGCGAAGGGCGCGAGCGCGAGCTTCACGGGCGTAGTGCTCAACGGGGCGTATACATTTTCGTAGGAGTAAAGCCGGCCGAATTTTTGCGGCACGATCTGCGAATCGAAATAGAACATCCCGAGGCCCAGGGCGATCGCCAAGCCGCCCACGGCCCGCGTGAAGGAACGCGTATTTTCCGGCCCCGCCCCGAGCAACCACGCGAGCCCCAAACCGCACGCCACCGGGCCCGCGCTTTCCTTGGCCGCGAGAGCCGCCAGCAAACACAGAAATCCAACGAGCCGCCTGCCCCAGCCACGTTCCTGCAGTCCCCAGGCCGCGAACAAAAATAAAGGCAGCAGCATCACTTCGGGGTGAAAATCAAAGCGCGCGGCCGCTCGCAGCGGGCCGCACATCCAGTAGGCAAGCGGGAGCCACGGTACTACCGGATGCTCCGCGCCCAACCTTTGCCGGCCCAAAAGATAAACGCCGATCGCGCCCGCGGCCAAGCCGAAAGCCTGTAGCAAAAGCAAAAAAAGCGGCGATGGCCAGAGGGGAAAAATCCAACCGAAGGGATATACCAGGAAATTTTGGTGGTCGGCGAGGAGCGACATTTCTTCCTTGATGGAGGAAAAAGGAAATCCCACGGCGGAGACGTTCCAAATCGCGTTCGTGAAGATCCCGAGATCCGCCATTCCGCTGCCGAAGGCCCGGTGGCGAAAGTAGGAAGTGAGGTACCAAAGCAGCGAAACAAAAATCCAGGCCGCGCCGAGCGCGATCCACGGCCGCGAATCCAGCCAACTTTGCCAGCCGCTCCAGGCGCGTAGGCCCAGGCCGCAAACCCATGAGCTTCTCCAAGTCGCTTTACCCTGGCGCACGCGCCACCACATCCACAGCGCGAGGATTAGCGCGGCCGCGCCGGGTTGCGTGTACTCGAGATGCAGGCCCGGGCGGTGCACCACGAGCCCGCCCGTAACGAGGGGCGCGATCACCAGCAGCAGGAAAAGGATGTCCCAGAGGCGCATGAGCTTTTAAATTACAAGACTCGACGTTATAAACAAAAGAAAACCGCCGGGGATTTTCATTGAATCGGATCAAGTGGGAAATATTTCTCATCGTGTTGGGCGTAGTGATCTACGTTCTCTCGCTTCCGCACGGCATTCACGGCGACGCCTCCGTGCGCTACGATGCGCTCCGCAATCTGCTCGCCACGGGCCAACTCACCCCGATGGTGTATTCCTACGTGCACCCGATTTTTTCGGCGCCGCTCCTTCTTTTCGGCTACCTCTACAAAGACGGTTTCTGGTGGGTTTCGCGCTTCAATACTTTCGTGGCGTTCGCCACGATCGCCTACGTCGCCTACGTCGCGCGCGCCTGGAAGGATTGGAACGCTTCGCGGGTTCGTCTCTTGGTGCTCCTGCTCCTCGGTGCCACGATGCTGCCCAAGCACGTTACCGATTATTACGCCGAAGTATTCTCCGCCTGCTTGGCCCTCGCCGCTATTTTCTTCTACCAGCGGGGGAGAAGTTTCTGGGCCGTGCTGGCGCTCTGCCTCTCCACGTGGAACGTGATCGCCACGATCTTCGGCGCGGCCGCCCTACTTTGCTTTTTCGCTCTACGCTCGCGACGCTGGCGCTACCTGGCCGCTTTGCCGCTCCTGCCGCTCGGCTTCGCGGTGGAGAACTATCTCAAGTACGGCGAACTTTATCCCACCGCCTACATGGCGATGCAGGTGGGCCCGCATACTATGCTGCCCTACGCGATGGGCCCGGGTTTTAGTTACCCGCTTTTCTTCGGTCTACTGAACGTTCTATTTTCTTTCGGTCGCGGAATCCTTTTTTTTGCTCCCGGCTTGATCGCGCTCTTTCACCCCGCCCTCTGGCGAGGCCAGGATCGCTCCAAAGAAGTTCTCTGGGCGAGCGCGGCCTATATGGTGGGCCTCACCCTCGTTTACGCAAAATTCTGGGCTTGGCACGGCGGTGCCTTTTGGGGACCAAGGTATTTTCTCTTCGCCTCCCTGCTCGCGGCCTTCGCGCTCGCCTCGCTTTCGGGCGAGGAGGGCCTCTCCCCTCCTTGGCGGACTTACTGGGTGGGCGCCGTTTTGCTTTCCCTTTGGGTAGGCTGCCAGGGCGTGCTTTTCGGCACCGACTTTCTCGAAGACTGTTTCTCCCGCGGCCACGAGCTCGAGTTCGTGTGCAATTACGTGCCCGAATACAGCGTGCTCTGGCGCTTTTTCATCGTGGGCCCGCCGGTTACCGGGCGGAGGATTACCTACCTAATCTACGGGCTTTTGCTCGCGGGCACGATTCTATGGCCGGTCTTACGGGAGTTGGCGCTCGAGGCCGTTGCCCGGGGGCGAGGTTTTTGGAAATCCCACGGGCCCAGCTCCGGCTGGCGCGTTTGACGAGACTCGTCTAAGGCCGGCGTGGACGGGCCCTAGGGCCGTATGTTAGTGATTCATGGTTAGTTTCTAGACGCGAAGGGGTGGACTAATTGGCCGAACGTAACATGAGTGCCGATTGGTTTATCGATTTGCAGTTCTCAAGTGCGGAGAGGTGGCCGAGTGGCCGAAGGCGCTCGCTTGGAAAGCGGGTATAGGGTGCCATACTCGGATAAGATTATTGGGTTTTTAAGTTTGGGTGCGCGCCAGGTGAACGGTGGGCATCGAAATAGATCGAAAAGGATAGAAACGGGACGATCGAAAGAGTTCTGAAAATTTGGACCAGTGAAGAGGGGGAACTAAGGAAGAGTTCGGCTTCATTGGAGTGCTGGAGAGGTGGCCGAGTGGCCGAAGGCGCTCGCTTGGAAAGCGAGTAATGGGTAACACCATTCGCGAGTTCGAATCTCGCCTTCTCCGCCATTTACAAATTTTGTTTACAACACACTCCCGTTTCCGAAGTCTCGAACGGGATCATGGCCGCGGAAATAATCTACGCAAAATCAGAATTGATCCCGAGCTTTCACGAGGCGCTGGCCACGGTCGCTCGCGAGCGCATTTACATCGAAATGATCGAACCTCCACCTTTAGAAAAGGTAACCGGATTTCAGAAAGACCTTATGGGTAAGGACGGGCCCGTCTACTACGCCGTGGATAACGGCAAAGTAGTAGGTTGGTGCGATGTTTTCCCCGAAGAAAATCCGCGACAGAATCACCGCGGGGGTCTCGGGATGGGGCTATTGCCTGAGTATCGCGGCAAGGGACTTGGATCGAAGCTATTGGCTACCGTTCTCGATCACGCAAAGAAATTTGGCTTAGAAAAAGTTGAGCTGCACGTCTATTCGACGAATCAACCGGCCGTAGCGCTCTATAAGAAGTTTGGCTTCGAGCAAGAAGGGCTCATCAAGAAGTACCGGAAGCTTGATGGCCAGTACTTCGATTGCCTAGCCATGGGGAAGTTTTTGTGAACGCCGTAGCGGAGAAAATCAACCCTTCGCGTATATCCCTAGAAACTCCGGCACTGCAATTTCGCGACAGTTACGTCGAATGCATAAAAGACATGATCGCTGCCGATCCCAAGAGAGGCGTTGGGTTTCAATGGCACTGGCTCGAAAATTTCGATTTGTACCTTGATAGCTGTCGGAAGCAAGCAGCTCAAACCGATGTCGTAGACGGACGCGCTCCCGCCATTACCTACTGGATCGTTATAGACAAGAAACAAGCTGTAGGAAAATTTACCCTTCATCCAGTGATCACGCCTCGATTGCAGGTGTTGGGTGGTCACTTCGGTTACGAAATCCGTCCAGCCTTTCGGCGCATGGGGATTGCCGAAGCCGCGTGTGCTCTGGGCCTTAGCGAACTCAAACGGCTTGGTTTTAAGAATGTCTTCTCTACTTGTGATGAGGACAATATCGGTTCCAAGCGAGTTTTAGAAAAGAATGGCGGCAAGCAAGTGGACCGGTATGAGCTCCCCGATTGGCCCAAGCCGGTGCTTAAATTTGAATTCGATCTTGCGGACAGGGATGCGGTCGAACCCGAGACAAGTTTACAATTTAACCTCCGGCCAGCCTCCTCTTCGGATTTTGATTTTCTCCGTCAACTGCACCGATTGACCCTTAAGCCGTATGTGGAACAGGTCTGGGGATGGGATGAAGCTCAACAAGAGAAACTCCTTAGAGACAGGTTCGACCCAGAAAAGCTAAAGATCATCCAGCAAAATGGGAATGATATTGGCCTGCTCCAAGTAGAGCTGAAGCCCGAAGAAACTTTCTTGGGCAATATCCTATTGCTACCCGATGTGCAGGGACGCGGGCTCGGCGGCAAAATCGTCGAAAGCGTAATCGGCCAAGCTAACCAAGCTGGCCAGCCCGTAACTCTCACTGTGCTAAAGCCAAATCCCGCTAAGAAGCTATATGAGCGCCTTGGCTTCATCGTAACAAGCGAAGATGAAGTAAGGTTTTTTATGAAAAGGGAGCGTGAGGCTAGGAACGCGAACTATACGGAATTCTCCGATCCTAGACTTGTCGCTCTGTACGAGACGCTTAACCCTCTGGGTGAAGACAGCGAGTTTTTCTGTGCGCAGGCCGCGAAGCTTGGGGCAAAGACCATTATCGACCTCGGATGTGGAACTGGGATTCTGACTTGCGAATTAGCAAAGCGCGGCCACCAGATGACGGGGATTGAGCCGGCCAAAGCGATGCTCGCCATTGCGCGAGCTAAGCCTAATGCCAACCAAATTAAATGGATCAACGGCAGCTTCGAGCAATTGCCTGGGCTAAAGGCCGATATGGTGCTGATGACCAGCCACGTATCCCAGTTTTTCCTGGAAGATAGCACTTGGAGAGCCATGCTTCAGGCGGCTCATGGGGCGCTCAATGCCGGCGGTCATCTTGTGTTTGATGTTCGCTGCCTTGCAAACCCTCCTTTTAAGGGATGGCCTACAGAGGAAAATCGAAGAAGATTTGAGAATACCGCGGCTGGACCTGTTCAGTGGTGGTTCAAGCTTCTCGGCGTTGAGAACAAGCGGGTGCGCTACGAACTCCACTATTTCTTTGAGCGAACCAACGAGAAAATCATGTCTGTGAATGAACTCGTTTTCCGATCGCAGGATGAAGTAACCAAAGATCTATCCGACGCCGGCTTTGCCTTGGAAGCCACGTATGGAAACTGGGACTCGAGCCCCATAAGTCCAGGCAGTCCTGAAATGCTTTTTGTTGCGAGGAGCCGCTAATGGAATTCGGCCAAGTTCACCACGTTGAGTATTACGTAAACGATCTTCAGCGCTCGAACGAGTTCTGGAGCTGGTTCCTTACGGAACTCGGCTACCATAAGTCTGCGGAATTTCCCGGTGGCGTGAGCTGGACGCATAAGGGTGGCACCTATCTTGTGTTCGTGCAGGTGGCGCCCGAGCACCTTGAGCAAAAGAATAATCGGCAAGGTAATGGCTTAAATCACATTGCGTTCCAGGGCCGATCCAGGGACCAGGTGCATGAGCTTAAACGGGCTCTTCAATCCCGAGGCATTAAAATTACCTTCGAGGATGATTCGCAGATTTGCTTTGAAGATCCCAACGACTTTGCAGTGGAAGTCTATATTCCGAAGGCCAGTAATGTTGCTGGATAAGTTTCGCAATCTTTGCGTATGGAATGGCGATACTATCGAGGATGTTCGTTTCTGGTGCGAGCCTGAGCTCACGAAAGAAGGCATTCAGCTTATAGGGAAAAGTGACTTTCCCGATTTCGATGCTTTCGTCACATTTGAAGCCCGTGGGTTTTATTTGGCTGGAATGGCCGCCGCTATGTATTCCAAGCCAAGCGTACTGATCCGAAAGCACAAAAAATTCTATGAAAAGATGGAGCACGCAAAGGTATCGCTCACCAACTGGAAGAACGATCCCGAGACGTTGACCATCCTGAAGAAGGGTCTTCCCACGGCCAAGCGGGTGTTGGTGGTGGATGATATTCTTGATACCGGACGTTCGCTGGAAGCGGGAGTGAGCCTACTCGGCGGACTGGATATAGAGATCGTAGGCGCTTTCTATATCCTTAACGCGGCTTCCGAAGAGATCACTTCTAAATTTTCCTTTCCGATAAAATCGGCGATTCAGCACAAGCTTTTTTGATGGGTTTCGTCGTGACTAAGATAAAGCCACAGAAGAAAGACTTCGCTGCATGGACGGAATGCGTTCCCGAAGACTGCGACCTGCTCTTTATAGCCGAGAAGGATCTTGGATTGCTCCCGAAAGGCGTCAAAGCACTTCCCGCTGGCAAGGCTAAGAAGAATGGCAAGGTTTGGGCGCTGAACAGTCGCAGCTGGTACGGCTATTCGATAAATGGGCGCAGCCACTGTGCTTCTATTAAGGCCGGGCTTTTGGAAAACCTTCCAGTAGGCGAGCTGGCGGCTCTCGGCAAGATTCAAATCGAAGCAAGGGTTCCAACCCTGATTCGCAGTTCTTTACTTCCCGTAAGAGTCGCAAAAACGGCACCTTCAGTTGACGGCCACGCTTGGATCACGGCAGGGGTTTGGAGACGTCTCAAAAAAGCAGAAAAGATTGCGACCATGAAGGCTTGGTTCGCCCAGAATGAGCTAATTCACCAGCCGTCGCTCCCGATAGCGAAATTGCCTGCGTCGGTACGCACTCTTTTGCAGAAGAACAAGCTGGATAAAATCCTTCATTCCTTTCGGTCGACTTCGGGAGGAAATTGCTTTGCTACGGCTGCAGCTTTCGCTACTGGAAATCACAAGCTGCTAG
>JACCDG010141502.1_pt1 | contig 15352 bp, 12 predicted proteins | sample 7442471 | NCBI WGS metagenome assembly JACCDG01 (sample SAMN15323444, study PRJNA562643) | freshwater metagenome | isolation source: river surface water | place: USA:Blue River Watershed | collected 2017-08-17
GTTGTACAGCGTCCATTGCCAAGGCGCGAATTGCGCTGGCCATTTGTTGGGTGTTTGCCATGTCAGGCGACTCCGGTGGGTAATGAGGGAAAACCACGATTTTAGCGAGCCAGCCCCCCTTTGGCTGACCAAACGTGACAGATGTTTGACAAATTGCCCGCACCGCTGGCTGGCTACACTGCCTGTCGATGACAAAACACGCTGTTACCAACGCCACGCACCCCTTGTCTACCGCCCTGCTTTTGGCCGCAGGCCGTGGCGAGCGCATGCGCCCCTTGACCGACCAAACGCCTAAACCTTTGCTGCGTGTGCGCGGCCAGCCGCTGATGCAATGGGCCATGCAGGGTTTGCAGCGAGGCGGTGTCTCTAATTTGGTGATCAACACTGCGTGGCTGGGTGAGCAAATCCCACAGCACTTTGGCAACGTGTTTGAAGCTGCAGGCCAAGCACCCATGCATCTGCACTACTCGCAAGAAGGCGTGGACTTTGGTGGTGCACTCGAAACGGCGGGCGGCATCGCGCGCGCCCTGCCCAAGTTGGCCGATGTGTTTTGGGTGGCGGCGGGCGATGTACTTGCGCCGGACTTTGTGTTTTCGCCTGTGGCCTATGAACACTTTGAGTTGAGCCCACAGTTGGCGCACATTTGGTTGGTGCCCAACCCAGAACACAACTTAGGCGGTGACTTTGGTTTGTCGGTGGATGGAATCGCGCTCAACTTGCCCAAGCTAGCAACTACGACGGGGCAAGACGAGTTGCTTTCACAAACCGCAACTTCACAACCCTCTAGCCAACCACCGCGCTACACCTTCAGCACCATCGCGTTGTACAAACGCGCTTTTTTTGAGGCTGCTTGGTGCGATATTCCCGCGGGCAACCCCGCCGGCGTCAAAGCCCCACTGGCCGCCATGTTGCGAGCCGCCATGGACAATGGCATGGTGAGTGCGTCGCTCTACACCGGTGCGTGGACCGATGTGGGCACGCCCGAGCGCTTGGCGCAACTCAACGCAGCTTGAACACACAAGGTAAGACATGACACAAGCGATTGCACACGCTCAGATTTACGCCGCACGTCGCGCGCGGTTGGCTACCCAATTAGGCGACGGTGGCGTGGCCATCATCCCCACGGCGCCAGAACATGCGCGTAACCGCGACAGCGATTTTGCGTATCGCCACGACAGCTACCTTTATTACCTGACGGGTTTCACCGAGCCCAACGCTTGGTTGGTGTTGGACGCCAAAGGCCGCAGTACCTTGTTTTGCCAACCCAAAGATTTAGAACGTGAAATTTGGGATGGTTTTCGTTTGGGGCCAGATGCCGCCGTGTCTGCACTGGGCGTGACCTCCGCCGTGTCAGTGGCCGAGTTGGACAAACACTTGCCCAAGTTGCTGGAGAACCAACACACGGTTTGGTACCCGTTTGCCACGCACAAAGGTTTGGAAACCCGCGTGGACGGCTGGCTTAATGCTGTGCGGGCCCGCGTGCGTTTTGGTGCGCAGTGTCCGTCGCAGCAAAGCGATGCCTGCGGCCCTTTGGACGAAATGCGTCTGATCAAGGACGCGCATGAGCAAGACGTGATGCGCCGTGCCGCGCAAATCAGCGCTCAAGCGCACATTCGCGCCATGCAAACCAGCGCACGCATGTTGCGTGCAGGCCAAGACGTGCGGGAGTACCACTTGGATGCCGAGCTGCTGCACGAGTTCCGCATGCACGGCTCGCAGTTCCCCGCCTACACCTCCATCGTGGCAGCAGGCGCAAATGCTTGCGTGCTGCACTACCGTGCTGATGCTGCGCCTGTACGCGATGGCGAGTTGGTGTTGATTGATGCAGGTTGCGAGTTGGACGGCTATGCCTCAGACATCACCCGCACCTTCCCCGCCAACGGCAAGTTCAGCGGCCCGCAGCGCGACCTTTACAACTTGGTGCTGGCTAGCCAAGACGCAGCCGTCGCTGCGACAAAACCGGGTGCGCGTTTTGTGGACCCGCACGAAGCAACAGTGAAAGTGTTGGCGCAAGGCTTGTTAGACCTCGGCTTGTTGAGCAAAGCCAAGCACGGCAATGCGCAAGACGTGATTGACAAGCGTGCCTACTTTGCGTTTTACATGCACCGCACCAGCCACTGGCTGGGTATGGATGTGCACGATTGCGGCAGCTATGTGGAGCCGTCCGAGCTGGGCCAAACCAGCGAGCGCAAAGATCCACTCTCGGGCGAAACCATCGTCAACCGACCCAGTCGCATCTTGCGTGAGGGCATGGTGCTGACGATTGAGCCGGGCTTGTATGTGCGCCCTGCGGATGATGTGCCAGAAGCGTTTTGGAACATTGGTATTCGCATTGAGGACGATGCCATCGTCACATTGGCTGGCTGCGAGTTGATTTCTCGTGGTGTGCCTGTGATTGCTTCTGAAATTGAAGCGTTGATGCGCGGTTAATTTCTTTGACGTGGCGGCGAGGATTGGGTGGGGTGAGCCCGCCCTCCTCAGAGTCTGACGCCTCGATTGCGTCGGGCGGGCTCACCCCACCCACACCTCTCGTTAGCGCGAAACATTTCTATGGCCAGTGTGTAGCCTGTCTGCGCAGCGGTGTGCGCGTAGGCGATATTCTGGCGCGCAGCGACAGTGAGCCCTAGTGCGTGCCGCCTCACAGCCAAGCGGCGGCCATCGCAAATGAAGTCGGCAACCTCATTGACCGCTTAAGTTTGCTTTTGCGAATAAGTAAAAACCATTGCCACTTGTATAAGCACATCCACGCATAAAGTGCCCTAGACACAGGCCTAAAATGAAATCACAAGCTCAGGCGGTTGTGCTTTTGCAAAGCACACCGCCTTTTGCATAACAAGGAGATTTCAATGAGTTCCAATCCTTCACACAACAGTGCTGAGGCTCGCACCGAATTGCGCCGCGCCGCCCTCGAGTACCACGAGTTCCCCACCCCCGGCAAAATAGCTATTCACGCCACCAAGCAGTTGGTGAACCAGCACGATTTGGCGCTGGCTTATTCACCCGGTGTGGCCGCTCCGTGCGAAGAAATCGTCAAAGACCCGAACGCCGCCTATAAGTACACCAGCAAGGGCAACTTGGTCGCCGTCATCTCCAACGGCACCGCCGTGTTGGGCTTGGGCGATATTGGCCCATTGGCCTCTAAGCCTGTGATGGAAGGCAAGGGCGTTTTGTTCAAGAAGTTTGCGGGCATTGACGTGTTCGACTTAGAAATCGAAGAGAAGAACCTCGACAAGTTGGTAGACATCATTGCGTCGCTTGAGCCTACGTTTGGTGGCATCAACCTCGAAGACATCAAGGCGCCTGATTGCTTCTACGTTGAGCGTAAGTTGCGCGAGCGCATGAAGATTCCAGTCTTTCACGACGACCAGCACGGCACAGCCATCACCGTAGGCGCGGCTATTTTGAACGGCCTCAAGGTGGCTGGCAAAGACATCAAAACCGTCAAGCTCGTCACCTCAGGTGCGGGTGCTGCGGCTTTGGCCTGCTTGGGCTTGTTGCTCAAGTTGGGCATGCCGCGCAAAAACATTTACGTGACCGACTTGGCGGGCGTGGTCTATGACGGCCGCACTGAGTTGATGGACGAAGACAAGATTCAGTTCGCACAAAAAACCGACGCACGCACCTTGAGCGACATCATCGAAGGTGCGGACGTGTTCTTGGGCTTGTCTGCTGGTGGCGTGTTGAAGCCAGAGATGGTGAAGAAGATGGCATCCAAGCCCATCATCATGGCCTTGGCCAACCCCAACCCAGAAATCACGCCTGAAGAAGTGAAGGCGGTGCGTGATGACGCCATCATTGCCACGGGTCGCAGCGACTATCACAACCAAGTGAACAACGTCCTTTGTTTCCCCTACATCTTCCGCGGGGCGCTGGATGCAGGCGCATCCACCATCACCGATGAGATGGAAATTGCCGCGGTGTATGCCATTGCCGAGTTGGCCCAAGCCGAGCAAAGCGAAGTGGTCGCTGCCGCCTATGCGGGTGAGACCTTGGCCTTTGGCCCTGAGTACTTGATCCCCAAGCCATTCGACCCGCGCTTGATGATGAAGATTGCCCCTGCCGTGGCCAAAGCCGCCATGGACAGCGGTGTGGCAACTCGCCCCATTCAAGACATGGAAGCCTACATTGAGAAGCTGCAAGGCTTTGTGTATGCCTCGGGCTCCATCATGAAACCCATCTATGCGGCCGCCAAGCGCGCCAGCAAGAAACGTGTGTGCTACGCCGAAGGTGAAGAAGAGCGCGTGTTGCGTGCAGTCCAAATCGTGGTGGACGAGCGTTTGGCGAAGCCGACGTTGATTGGTCGCCCAGCTGTGATTGCCCAGCGCATCGAAAAGTTTGGCTTGCGCCTGAAAGAAGGCGTGGACTACGAAGTGGTCAACGTCGAACACGACCACCGTTACCGCGACTTCTGGCAAACCTATTACAAGATGACCGCCCGCAAAGGCGTGACTGAGCAATTGGCCAAGATCGACATGCGCCGACGTTTGTCGCTGATTGGCACCATGATGCTGCACAAAGGCGAAGTGGACGGCCTGATTTGCGGCACATGGAGCACGCCGCTCACCCATCTGAATTATGTGGACCAAGTCATTGGCAATCGCAAAGGCGTCAGCACCTACGCTGCAATGAATGGCCTGTTACTGCCTGACCGCCAGGTGTTCTTGGTGGATACACACATCAACTACGACCCAACCGCCGAGCAATTGGCCGAGATCACGGTCATGGCGGCTGAAGAAATGCGCCGTTTTGGTATCCAGCCCAAAGCCGCTTTGTTGTCGCACTCCAACTTTGGCAGCAGCGACAAGCCTTCGGCCATCAAGATGCGCGAGACCTTGGCTTTGGTGAAGAAAAAAGCACCTTGGCTGGAAGTGGACGGCGAAATGCACGGTGACGTGGCTTTGGACGGCCATGTGCGCGAGGGCCAAATGCCCGACAGCACCTTGATTGGCGACGCCAATTTGCTGGTGTTGCCCAACTTGGACGCGGCCAATATTGCCTACAACCTACTCAAAACAGCGGCTGGCGGCAACATTGCCATTGGCCCAGTGCTCTTGGGTGCTGCAAAGCCCGTGCATATTTTGACCGCGAGCACCACCGTGCGCCGCATTGTCAACATGACGGCATTGACCGTGGCTGATGCCAGCGCGGTGCGATAAACAGGGTATTTCTTAGCGGATTTAGCTAATTTTGGTTAAATAACCCTTCAAGGGGTCCCCAGAAATGGCGGGCCCCTTGCTTTTTTGTTTCAATTCGAAGACACTTGCCCTTCCAAATTTTCGGGTTAACCCGAAGATTCATTGAATCTTTAGAAGCTTTAAGAACGGCTAATTTCCATGCCTTTGCGTACCGTCAAAACCAATATCGTTCAGTCCATCCGCGCTTTCCGCGTGCCTGATTTGCAAGAGGCTGCCCAAGGCCTTGGCCACCACTTTTTGTATGTCAACTTGGCCCAAGCTCAAAGCAAGCAAGACATCTTGGACATCATTTCCAAAGAGTTCAACTTGGCTGCCACTGCCAGCAAAAACTTTGACTCTTTGTACGACGGCATGACCGACCCACTGCATAAGTCTGGCCCACAGCCTGGCTTTATCTTGGTGTTGGAGCACATCCCAGCCCACGCCAAGTTTGACAAAGAAGCCCGCGAACAGCTGCTGGACATCTTCCGCGAAGCGGCTGACTACTGGTCTGACCGCAAAGTGGCTTTCCGTTGCTTCTATTCGTTCTCGGTGGCCCGCGTCCCTTCGGCTGAAAAAGCAGGCGTGGCCGCTGAAGGCATCGAGTTGTTGGAAGAAGGCGAAAAGATGCCAACAGACAAGCTGGTCGATGTGTCGCCCATGGCTTTGCGCATGAGCAGCCCGTTCAACGCAGGCTACTGGCAAACAGCTGCCTAACTGCTTCACTGCTTGAACGCAGTGCCAAAAGCAAAACCCGTCGCAGGCAACTGCTGGCGGGTTTTTTGTTGTCCAACCCATCTCGGTGAGTCGCACGGCTGTTGGCTAGGCGAGATGCGTTGCAAGCCTTGCTGGATTTAGCGCATCAAAGACTTTGAACCAGAGCAACGTATTCCGCTACCGGCACCTCTTCTGCGCGGCGCTGCACGTCGAAGGTGCCTGCAAAGTTGCGCGCTTCCAACCAGCGTCCCAAGGTGTGGCGTAGGAGCTTTCGGCGCTGGCTGAAAGCCACTTTCACCATGTCTTCCATGAGTTTCACGTCAATCTTGGGCGGCTCAGCCAGCGGCACCATGCGCACCACGGCGCTGTCCACGCGAGGCGGTGGATCAAACGATTCGGGTGGCACAAACAACACGTCTTCCATGTCGTAACGCCATTGCAGCATCACGCTTAGTCGGCTGTAGTCGCCGGTGCTGGGTTTTGCCACCATGCGGTCAATGACCTCTTTTTGCAACATGAAGTGCTGGTCTTGCACCACGGCCACGTGTTCAAGCAGGTGAAAGAGGATGGGCGATGAGATGTTGTACGGCAGGTTGCCCACCACACGCAGTTTGGGCACATTGAGGTTGGCCGCCAATTGCGTGAAGTCCACGCGCAAAACGTCGGACTCAATCACGTTCAAATGTGGGTGTTCGCGCAAGCGCACAGCCAAGTCACGATCGAGCTCAATGACGTTGAGCTTGCCTAAGCGTTCAACCAAGGGCTGCGTGAGCGCAGCCAAACCGGGGCCGATTTCGACCATTGGATCGTTGGCTAGCGGATTGATGGCATCCACGATGCCTTCAATGATGGCGCGGTCGGTTAAAAAATGTTGGCCGAAGCGCTTGCGTGCAATGTGTTTCAAAGTGGGCTCTGCTTATTGCGGTGCGTCGCGGTATTCCACATAGGCTCGGCCACGCACTTCTTGGGCCCACAGTTGGTAGGTCTCGTCAAATTTCTTTTCACGCAGGCTGTTGCGTGCCATCTCGCGTAATTCACGTTCGCTGATAGGCGCTTCGCGGCGCTCTAGCACTTGGATCAGGTGGACACCGAAACGTGACACCATCGGGTCGGCGATTTGACCAAGCTGGAGTTTGTTCATCACTTCCTCAAACTCCGGCACAAACATGCCCGGTGAGATCCAGCCTAGGTCGCCGCCATCAGGCCCACTGGCATCTTGCGAGTGCTCACGGGCTAGCTTGGCAAAGTCTGCCTTGCCCGCTTCAATTTGGCGCTTGTACTCAGCCAGCTGGGCGCGTGCTGTGGTCTGGCTGAGTTTGCCGCCTGGGCGCAACAAAATATGTCGTGGGTGTGTTTGTGTAATCGTGACCACGCTACTGGCACGTTTGGTCACCAGCTTCAGCACATGAAAGCCAGCGCCAGAGCGTACAAGGGTGATATCACCCACGTTCAGGTTTTTGGTGGCATCTACAAACAAGGTGGGGTAGCGGTTGGCGGGGCGCAGGCCCATCAGGCCGCCTTTGTCGCGCTCGGCACCGTTAGAGAACTCTTTGGCAACGCGGGCCAGATCGTCGCCACGTTTCAAGTGGGCCAATGCAGTTTGTGCTTTGGCTTGAAGTGCCATGACCTCGGTGTCACTCGAATTTTCTGGGACAGCAATCAAGACATGGCCCAAATCGATGTCCGGATTGGTGTCCAAGCTGGCGTTTTGACGGGCTTGCACGGCCAGATCAATTTCTGTTTCGCTCACTTTGATTCGGCTAGGCACGTTGCGTTCTGTCAAGCGTTGCAGCAGGAGTTGTTCGCGTAGGTTTTGACGCAAACGCTCAGCACTCGATCCTTCGGCTTTTGCTTTCTGACGCAAGACTTCAACACTGACTTGGGCTTGTGCGGCTTGTCGTTGCTCTGCTTGGTCCACGGCGTCATCATCAATGACGATGCCAGTTTCTTTGGCGTGCTGCAAAAGGGCTTTTTCAACAATGAGACGTTCTAAGGCCGCGCGAAGCAATGCGTCGCCTTCAGGGATAGGGCGACCCGACTGTTTGAGTTGTTCACGCAGCAAGGGCGCGCGCGTGACAACGTCGTGGTTGGTGACGGGAATGGAGTCCACCACTGCCACGATGAAATCTCGGCCATTGACAGTGTTGGTCGTGTTGACTTGCGCAGCGGCAGACAGTGCCCATGTTGCGCAGGCCCACAGAAGGTAAAAACGAGGTTTGAAGTAATGCATGTTGACCATCAATCGTAATTGCCAAAACGGCTAGCAGGCATGGCGGGTTGGCGCAGAGGTTGGTAGCGTGGGACGTTGGTGCGCAGGGAGCCAATGGCATTGGTACCCAAACGTGACATGCCCACAAACTCAAGTTGGAACAAGATGCGCTGACGTGCCAAGCCGTCAGAAATGAGTTGGCGTTCAATGACGGTGCGGCTGAGCCAACAACCTGCATCGTATTCGAAGCCAAGGATGGACTCGACGGGCTTTTTCGTCATCATGTCAACGTTGACGCGCGCAACGCTGAACCAGCGGCCTTCACCCAACCCGCGGCCCAGTCCATCGTGGCTGTCAGCGCCACCCCAGAGGTCGTGCAATGGCCACTGCCAGCCAAGGTCTAGCTGCTGAGAGACAGAGTTGCCGGAAGCGTCGTTTTCGGTGCGCCAAGCTGCATTGATCACGCGATATGACCCAGGGTTGTAGCGGCCTCCCACCACTCGACGGCGAAAGTTGTCGGTCGTGGGGTCGTACTGCACGGTGGAGTCCAGAGCCCAGCTACGTGACAGGTTCAAAGTGGCGCCCGCCAAAATATCACTCAGACCGGTTTGGGCCGCAGGGTCGTCGGGCAATGTGACGCGTTGTTCTTTCATACGCAGACGCTGGGCCACACCAAAGCGAGCGCCTTCTGCGCCCGTCTCCGGGTCAATAAAGCGGGAGGTCACACCAAAGGTCAGCAAGTTGCTGTCTGAAATTCGATCGTGGCCACCAAATGCGTTCTCTGTGAAGATGCTGGCGAAGTTGAAGGAGTTGCCGCCCGAGTCGTAATTGGGCAAGTAGTTTTGTTCGCGGTAAGGGGTGTTCACATAAAACACACGTGGTTCAAGGGTTTGAATCCAAGCGCGGTTGAACCATCGGCTGTCGCGTTCAAAGGCCATACCAGCATCTAAGCTGAAGGTAGGAACAGTCACGCTGGCAGAGTTTTGCCCCTGATAGCCGTTGTAAAACATGGTGTTGGGTAAGCCGCCCTGAAATTGGTAGCTGCGGCCATGCAGTTGCACTTTGGGAGTGACGTAACCATAGGGTGTGATGAATGGGCGGCTCAATTGCGCCCACGTCACCGCGCGGTCAGCGTTGGGCGCGCAGTTGTAAAAGAGTTTGCTTGAACTATTGCTGGCGGCACTTGCGCAGTCAATGTCACGCGCAGAGCTAAAGCGGGTGAAGTCTCCGTCCAAGCTGAAATCGAAACCACCTGCAAGGTCGAAACGTTGGGTGCGGGCGGTCACTTGAGGCAAACGGTCAAAAGGCGGGGTGATCCGGTTGTTCACATTGGCCAAGTCTTGCAGGGTTTGCCACTTTTGTGCGCGGATGCCTGTGGTGACAAAACCATCGGTCCACGAAAGCCCCGCATCGCTAGACAAAAGTCTCTGAATGCCCATGGCGCTGCCGAGCGAGAAATCTTTCCAGTAGTTGTCGTCACTCACGCGGTTGACGTTCAACGTAAAGCCTAGGCCACCACCTGCATAGTAGGGGTTGAGCAATCCTGTGTGGGCGTAGCTCATTCCCCAGCGGCGCGTGTCTTCACGAAGTTTGTCGCTTTGCATGTAGTCAAAGCGCATCAAACCTTGGAACGGCGGTTGAGGAGCCGTGCCTTCAAGATAGCGAAGCTCGGTGCTTAGTTTGATGCCGCGTTGGCTCCAATACGTAGGCGTAAAAGTCATGTCGCGGTTGGGCGCTAAGTTCCAGTAATAAGGTTGGGTGTATTCCAAGCCACCGATGTTGTCCGCACCAATGCTTGGCGGCAGAAGGCCAGATTTACGCTCATCGTCGAGCGGGAAGTCAATTTCGGGAATAGGAAGGATCGGCAACCCTTTGAAACGTACCGTGCCTCCTTCAATCAGCCCAACGTTGCGATCAGTGTCTGTAAAAATTTTGTCGCCACTGAAAAACCAATCGGGCATCCAGTGGGGCCCAGGCTTGCGCTGACAGGTGGTGAAGCTCGCGTTGTGCATCACCGTGTGAGAGGGGTCGACGAAATCAATGCGAGACGCGTTGCCGTAGGCGTTATTTTTAATCAGTCGATAGCTGGGTTGCGTGAAGAAACCTTCAAATGCATCGAGTTGCAAATCAAGCGCAGGGCCTTGGTAAACGTTGCCAGCGCGGTTGATGTACACATTGCCACGCGCTTTGGCGAAGTCTTCAGCTTGGTCGTAATCAACCTTGTCAGCCTTCAGAAAAATTTCGCCACGGCGCAGCGCCACTTGACCTTCAAGCGTCGTGAGCTGGCTGGCGCTCTCGCTGAATGAGTTACTTTCCAAAAAAGTAGGCAGCTGCTTACGGGCCTCCGGTTTAATAACTTCTTGTAGCAAGCTGCTAGAGCGCAAGATCAGGGACGGTTCACTTTGCTTTTGCGCGTGCGCCCACTCGACGCCGCTCAACATGCCCATCACCAGCCATGACAAGGCGCGAATTTGGCGGTGAAAATGAGGCAACAACATGAAAACGAGAAGACCTTCAATTGAACAGCCCATCGACAGCGAAGCCCGAAAAGTCGGGGCGCTTGGGGCCGTTTGTAGAATTTAGATTATCCATGAGCACACCCCCTATTTCTCAGCCTTCGGGCACATCTCCCCACATGTCACAGCACTCTCCTATCGAATGGGCACAGCCCGAGCGCCAAGCCGCCTTCCATCAGTGGCTTGACGCCCAAGCCAGCGCCCATGGCGTGCTGCCCGTCACCGTGCGTGCCGCATCGGCCGATGCCAGCTTTAGGCGCTATTTCCGTGTCGATACACCCCAAGGCTCGTGCATCGTCATGGATGCGCCCCCCGACAAAGAAAACTGCGAACCCTTTGTGCGCATCGCCCGCTTGATGCTGGATGCGGGCTTGTATGCCCCCCGCATTTTGGCGTGGGATGAGTCGCAGGGCTTCATGTTGCTGGACGACATTGGTTCGCAAACCATGATGGACGTCATCAACCGCGATGACTCGCAAGCCAACCACGCCCTTTACATGCGTGCCGTAGACGCTTTGTTAACGCTGCAACAAAGCAGCCGCCCCGGTGTGCTGCCAGCTTACGACGAAGCCTTGCTACAGCGCGAGTTGTCGCTGTTTCCCGATTGGTACCTGACCCAGCACCGTCAGCTGCAAATTGACAGTACCCAGCGCGAGATGTTGGACAAAACCTTCCAAACCATCGTCCAGCGCAACTTGGCCGCGCCGAGTGTGTATGTGCACCGCGATTTCATGCCGCGCAATTTGATGATGCCGAGCGACCCCGCTGAACAACGTTTGGGCGTATTGGACTTCCAAGACGCCGTCTATGGCCCCATCACCTACGACATCGCCAGCCTCATGCGCGACGCGTTTTTGACCTGGGAGGAAGACGTGGTCCTCGACGTAACCATCCGCTACTGGGAACGTGCCCGCAAACTCGGCCTGATGGACTTTGAAGACTGGCACAACGACTTTGGCGCGTTTTACCGCGCTGTGGAGTGGATGGGCCTGCAACGCCACCTCAAAGTGGCCGGAATCTTTGCGCGCCTCACGCTGCGCGACGGCAAACCCAAGTATCTGGCCGATGCGCCGCGCTTTATCAACTACATCCGCTCCACCGCCAGCCGCTACAGCGAACTGACGCCTTTGCTGCGCTTGATCGACAAAATTGAAGGCACAGAGCCAGCCATCAGTTTGGCCTTTCCACGTCTCACGCCCGGCGGGCGGGGTTAAGGATGGCGCGTTTTTACTGTCCGCTGCCCTTGATCTCGGGACAAGTGGTGGATCTGCCGCCCACAGCCGCTCGTCATGTGCAAGTGCTTCGGATGCAACCCGGCCACAGCTTGACCTTGTTCAACGGCGAAGGCGGCGAGTTCAGCGCTGAAGTGCAGCACATGGGCCGTAGCGATGTGCGCGTGGTTGTGGGCGAGCATCGTGCTGTGGAATGCGAAGCGGATGCGCAAGTGCACTTGGCTGTGGGTATGCCAGCCAACGAGCGCATGGATTGGTTGGTTGAAAAAGCCACCGAGCTAGGCGTGCATCGCATCACCCCGCTCATGACCGAGCGCAGCGTGATTCGCCTCACGGGGGAGCGTGCTGAAAAGAAACAAGCCCATTGGCAAGCCGTGGCGGCTAGTGCGAGTGAGCAATGCGGCCGCAACCGTGTGCCGCTGATTGACGCGCCCGAGCGCTTAGACGCTTGGCTGGCAAAGCAAACTGCAAAGGCCGATGTGGTGCAGTGCGTGCTCTCATTGCACGCCAGCACGCAGCCATTAACCGCCATGCGTGCGAATGCTGTGCAGAAGTCTTGGGTCTTGCTCAATGGCCCCGAAGGCGGACTGACCGATGCAGAAGACGCCGCAGCCCGCGCCAAAGGCTTTGTGGCGCTGAGCTTGGGCGACCGCGTGTTGCGCGCCGAAACAGCGGCCTTAGGCGCTTTGGCCTTGCTCACCCTCGCATGACATTACGCCTGTCCGAGCGTCAACAGGGCTTTGCTTTGGCCCTGACCTCGGCGGTGTTGTGGGGCGTGTCAGGCGCTTGCGCGCAGTATGTCTTTCAAAACAAGGGCGTCACCATCGGTTGGTTGGTGACGGTGCGTTTGTTGATAGCAGGCAGTATGTTGTTGGGCTACGCACGCTGGCGCAACCGAGACATTTGGCGCATTTGGCAAACGCAGCGTTCGGCGGTGAGCCTGCTGATTTTTGGTCTGTTGGGCATGCTAGCCATTCAATACACCTACTTCGCCGCCATTCAATATTCCAATGCAGCCACCGGCACAGTGCTGCAGTATGTCGGCCCCGTGTTGATTGCCTTGTACTTTGCGAGTGTGCGCCGCCGTTGGCCAACGCGTGCCGAGAGCTTGGCCGTGATATTGGCGTTTTTAGGCACCGTGTTGTTGGTGACGCATGGTGATTTGTCTGCGTTGCAAATCTCAGCCGCTGCATTGTTTTGGGGTCTGGCCTCAGCGGTGGCGCTGGCGTTTTACAGCATTCAACCTGAGCGCTTGCTCAAAGAAAATGAAGCCACCGTGTTAGTGGGCTGGGGCATGGTGATAGGGGGCCTAGGTTTTTGTGGCGTGAGTCAGCCGTGGGATGTGCCGGGTGCGTGGGACACCGCAACCTTAGCGGCTGTCGCTTTCATTGTGCTGTTTGGCACTTTGTTTGCGTTCTATGGTTATTTGGCTGCTGTACAAAAAATTGGCCCGCAAACCACCAGTTTGTTGGCTTGTGCCGAGCCACTTTCCGCCGCGCTGGTGTCGGTGCTGTGGTTGAAAGTGCCATTTGGTGTGCTGGATTGGTTGGGGTCGATCTGCATCATGGCGACTATTTTTTTATTGAGCCGAAAAAGTCACGATGAAAAAACAGCCCCGATTTCCAACCATGGAAGAAAGGACGGCACATGACGAACCTTCATGCTGAGGCATGGGCTTCCATGGCCGTTTTTGCTTTTGTGACGTCCGTCACGCCTGGTCCGAACAACATGATGTTGCTGGCATCTGGGGTGAACTTTGGCGTGCGTGCCACTTTGCCACACGCGCTGGGTATTTCATGTGGCCACTTCATCATGTTGCTGGCCGTTGGTTTGGGGCTAGGCGAGTTGTTCATCCGCGTGCCAGCGGTTTACCCTGTGATGCAAGTGCTGGGCATGGCCTACATGCTTTATTTGGCGTGGGGCATTGTCAAAAGTGGTGCGCCGTCAGTGCAAGATGAAGCAAACCAAGGCGCAAAACCCTTGGGCTTTTGGGCTGCTGCTGCGTTTCAGTGGGTCAACCCCAAAGCGTGGGTGATGACGCTGGGTTTTTTTAGCAACTACTTGCCCCAAGAGGCGGGCGTGTTGCTCATCGCCGCCGCGTCGCTGTTGTTCAGCCTAATCAACTTTCCCAGCATTGCCGTGTGGGCGGTGATGGGCGCTCGCATGGGCCATTACCTGCAAGTCGATCTTTCTCGACGCATTTTCAACTGGACGATGGCGGTGTTGCTCGTGGCCTCGATGGCCGCGAGCTTGTTCATGCGTTGAACTTGAACACTGCTGTACCTGCCATCAGGTTCGGCCACGTATTCACACGCTGCCCATCTTGCAAGCCAAACGCTTCGGTCACTTGCAAACCGTTCTTTTCGGCCAGCACTTCAAAGTCTTTGAACGTGCCCACACGGATGTTGGGCGTGTCGTACCACTGATAGGGCAAGCGCTTGGTCACGGGCATGCGGCCTTGCAAAATGCTCAGGCGGTTAGGCCAGTGGCCAAAGTTGGGGAAGGCGACGATGCCGGTTTTGCCCACGCGAGCGGTTTCGCGCAGCATGGTTTCTGCGTTGCGCAAGTGTTGCAAGGTGTCGATTTGCAGGACCACGTCAAAGGATTGGTCGGCAAACACGCTCAGGCCTAAATCGAGGTTGAGCTGCAACACATTCACGCCGCGTTGCACGCAGGCGTGCACATTGGTGTCGTCCAGTTCCACACCGTAACCGGTACAGCCTTTGTGCTGCTGCAGGTGGGCCAGCAAAGCACCGTCGCCGCAGCCGAGGTCAAGCACGCGGCTGCCTTGGGGCACGAGGGCAGCAATGGCTTTCAAGTTGTCGTGGGTCATGCGGCAACTCCTGCACTCAGTTCATCGTTGATACGCGTGAAGTACGAGCGCACCACATTCATGTAGCGCGCGTCGTCCAACAAGAAGGCATCGTGGCCGTGCGGCGCGTCGATTTCGGCGTAGCTCACATCGCGTTGGTTGTTGAGCAAGGCTTGCACCATCTCGCGGCTGCGCGCAGGCGAGAAGCGCCAATCGGTGGTGAAACTCACCAGCAAAAACTTAGCCGCTGTGCGCGCAAACGCCGCTGACAAATCACCGCCGTAGGTGCGCGCAGGATCAAAGTAGTCCAGTGCGCGGGTGATGAGCAAATAGGTGTTGGCATCAAAGTACTCGCTGAACTTGTCGCCTTGGTAGCGCAGATAGCTTTCGATTTGGAACTCCACGTCTTGCGTGGAGTACTTGTAGCCAGTGGCACTGCCCACCACTGCGTCGCGTAGTTCGCGGCCAAATTTTTCGTTCATCACATCGTCGCTCAGATACGTGATGTGGCCCACCATGCGGGCGATGCGCAAACCACGTTGCGGCACAACGCCATGTTCGTAAAAGTGACCGCCATGGAAGTCGGGGTCGGTCACGATGGCGCGTCGCGCCACTTCGTTGAAGGCAATGTTCTCAGCCGTGAGGTTGGGCGCACTGGCCACCACCACGGCATGACGCACGCGGTCTGGGTA
>JACCDG011247546.1_pt1 | contig 15350 bp, 16 predicted proteins | sample 7442471 | NCBI WGS metagenome assembly JACCDG01 (sample SAMN15323444, study PRJNA562643) | freshwater metagenome | isolation source: river surface water | place: USA:Blue River Watershed | collected 2017-08-17
CCCGCACCACTTGCACCACCAGCACCACCAGCAACACCATTTATATTTGTAAGACTTGGGTTTGAAGCTTCGCCAGCAGTTCAATTTATTCAAACATTATTAGAAACCGAAGCACCTCACGCACCCGCTTGCCTTTCACCGTTTAAACTTCAAGCATTTAGTTTAGTGCCGGCTGTAGTTCAACTGGCATTATTTCCATTTCTATTTATTGTTCCGGTTCATGATATAGTACCAGCAACAAAAACTCTGTAGCCGTTCGGGTTCAGTGTTTGGCCCGCAGGTATAGCCAAGTCATTATAATACATATCCCTTGTAAGCGTTACAGTTCCGGAAATACTAACATTTCCATCGCTTCAATTTCAGAAAAACCCTAGTAACCTAAATAATCAACTTAGTAAGGCTTTTCTATTTCATGCCGAATCTACATCATAGAACACAAAACTATCGTTTGTGGCCGGTGTTGCTGTAGTTTGGCCGTTTATATCAACGCTTGGCGTTCACCATGAAGGCGCACTAGATGCACCGTTGGACATTAAAAAGGTTCCATTTGCTCATAATACCAGTGCTGTTTCAGCACCTGAGGTATTACTATAGTATAATCTCCAAGCAGTTAATGCAGTACGTAAACCACCGGCACTATTTAGCTTTATATTTCCAAGGTTTGTAACTTCATCTTGTACATCCTGTACTACATCAGCATTAACATGCAAACAAAAGTAGTCATCAGCACTAAACGCAATGGCAGTATCACCACCAAAGGACCTTGTAATGGTGAAAGTATCTGTAGATCTTGCAGTAATTGTTACCCTCTCTTTAGCAGTAACTACTGATCAAGTTCTTTTTTCCAAAGTACCTATTGCCTTTTCGCCACCTCCAAAAGTAGGAAACTTCGCACCCTCTCCAGACTTTAATTGTAAAGACAAAGCACCAGTAGAAATACCAGCCAATAATTGCCCCTCTGCATAATCTTTAACCTTGTATTTTACGAATGGCATGTTTAAATATTTTTAAGTTGTAAAAGTGCTTTTTCTAAGGTTTGTTTTGTATTCAGATATAAAGTAGCCCCTTTATCTGTGATTTCAACCCTTTTTATAATTTTCTCTTTTATTTCAATTGGACAGTTACTTATATTTATCATTTGTCACGGATAAAATGTTTCTATGCTATAGCTTGTATTCACTATCACTTTTATTGTGTCTCTTTCAAGTGCCTTATCAAGAAAGTATGAATCAGTGTAAGCGTTAGCCGTTCAACTGTTCTGAATACTTGTCTCCGTGATCAATTTTTGTTTCGTGCCATACAAATATTTACTTGCTGTGTCTGTATCCGTTAGCGTTCAACCGCCGTCATAATATAAAGTAATATCGTTTGTTATTTCATCACCATTATAATCAATTACAATGCTTCTTATATCTTTTCCAAATTCCAAATTGTGGGAGCTGGTAACTGGTAGGGCTTGAAAGTATGCTTTGCCGTCTGCACGGATTGCATAGTAAAAGCTTGTTGTTGCCAGTACCTTTTTTATTGCATCATTTAGAGTTGATTTATCAAATTCAATATTGCTACTTGTACCGACATTATTCATATTTGAATAATCAACGGAGAAATAAGCAAGCTCTTGGTCGCTTTGCCCAAGTATATCTTGCAATATAGCGTTTGGGTCAAGGTTTTTAGTGAAAGCATACACGCCACCACTACTATAATAAAAGTCGTTCAATATAGTTTGGTAACCCTTGCAATCAATATCTTGCACTATTCCAGTACTGGCAAGCGTAACGGTTTTATTTGTAACCTTTCAAAAGTAAATTATTGTTGCCCCCTTATATACCTTTATTACATCGCCAATTATTACATCAGTCAAAACATCACTATGGTAAGCAATATTGAACTCCCCATATCCGTTTGATATTTCATTACTGAATTTTATCCCCGTACTTATTTTTGATAAAGACAAAGTTTTCTTGAATACCATCGTCCCCGTTCAAGGTGTTAGTGCCATACTACTAAAAGGTTGCACCGTATAAACTTTGATTGTGTAATTATACATAAGTGTCGTATCGCTGTATGACTAAATCAATATTGAAAGTTCAATCACTGTCAACACTGTACGCAGTATCGCCCAAAGGCAAGGTTGCAAATTCCCCTGTGTAGTCCTGTCAAGCAACGCTGTTTTTGCTTACTTCTTTTGTCTTGGAATCAATTATAATTACATCGCCCGCAATAAATGTATCTGTAAGCGTTATCGTTTGCCAGTTCAATGTAAATGATAAGGTTGTGCAACTTGTGGCACTGTTGTAAGTTATGTATGCAATAGGATAAGCCTCATAATTTCCCTCCAATACGCTACAAGTACCACTGAAATCAGCGGTATTTCCATAATCCGTTGCCTCGTTGACATCAATTCAGTATAGGAACGGATCCAAAATAGTAAATTCAATATTCACTGGGCAAAAAGTTATGTGGTATGGTTTCCTCAATACTGATAAATTTGTACAACTTGCCACGGCTTGAACTACCACGCCATTTTGCTTTGTGTAAGTCAAAGTCTTTTGGTTCTGTAAAACCGCATACTTCAATTGGTCAATCGCATCCTCCAGCTCGCTTGAACTGTCGGCAGTAATTACCCCCTCAACCCTCAATTTCTTTGGTTTCATCTTATATCCGTTCATTCCACCGCCATTTGCAAGGGCTATATCATAGGTTTCAAATAATATACTTTCCGCACTTTCAAAATCGGGTAAATTTGCCAGTCTAAAAATGGTATTTCAAAACTCATAGCCGTTGTATTCAAAGCTTGCCGTGCTACTTGCGGATAGCGTTGTGCTACCACTACCAAATAAAAAACTACCAAATAATCCCAATCAAAACATTTTGCAAAATTTCTAATAAATACCAGCTTGGACATTCCTTACGCTTTTTACGATTGTTGCTTCAATTATATCCTTAAAATTGTTGAGATCCATTCCATTATTTATTGATACGCCGTTTATGCTTACGCTTACACTTCCACCAAAGCCACCGTTTGGAACTATTGAGCCACCACTTTTCGGCACAAATAGCTCTGGTCAGCGTTCGCCTACTATGTAAGACCCGCCCGCACTTACTGGTCAACCGTTAGCCCTAGCCCCATCAATTCAACCGCCACCACCTCATCAAATACCAGTAACGCTTGAAATCATAGACTTTATACTAGCAATCGCACTTCTTATCCTATTCATTACGCTTGTAAGTATTCAATCAAGTATGTTTCGCATTCATTCCAGCGTATTTTTGAATACATCAATTACAACCTGCCCCATATTCGCAAATAATGTTTTTATTCATTCCCGCATATCAGAAAAACGCCCGTGGAATAAATCGGCAAATATACCAGCAATTGTTTTTAATGATTCAAAAGCACCCGAGACAATTATTCAAATATTTTCAAAGCTAGTTACAAATATTCAGCTTATTATATCCCGTGTAATTTTTAGCACTGCCATAATATCATCGCCCCGCTTTGCCCAAAATGCTTTGATAGCTTCAAGCCCTGTGGTTATTTTAGTTCCTATAAAATCAATAGCCATTGTAATATACGGCATAATGAAATCAACAACCGCTTTTGTTTTTTCTTGAATACCGCCAAAGTTTGTTGCCCGTGCTATTCATAAGGCAGTAACCGCAAGGGCAATCAAGCCAATTGGTCAAGTAAGCACCGCAAACCCTGCCATAATTGCTGGCAATACAAGCCCTATTGCACCCATAGCCGTAACCAAACCACCGATTGCAATTCAAGCCACCACAATTCAGCTTACAAGCTTGGGGTTTTCCCCTATTCGTGCCGTTATTTTGTCAACCACCTGTATTCAGTAAACGACAACTTGTTTCAAGTAAGGCAATAAAGCCTCCCCAATCATACGGCTAGCCTGCCCAAGTGTATCATTTCGGGTTGAAGTAAGCCCGACAAGCGTTGTACTTTGTGTCGCCATACTTCCATATATTCAATCTAGCCCTCAAAGCCCTGTAATATAATTTGTTATTGCTTCATTACTATTTTTTACCTCGGTTGTAACACCCCTGAAAGTGAACTTTACGACCTCGCCTTGTTTTTCAGCCCTTACTCAAAACTCCTTTAGCCTTTCAAATTCCCCCGTTTGTGCATCAAGTAAAGCTTCGGTCAACTGATTAAAGTCTTTTCCTTGTGAACTTGCAAGGTCGCCCAAAGCTATAATTTGCTTTTCGGTTGGCTTCATACCCCTATTTACAAGGCTCAAATAACTTTGTGTCAAATTATCAACTTCAAACGGTGTACGCTTGCTTATATCCTCAATCATTTTCAAGCTTTTTTGTGCTTCACTACTTGATCAAAGGGCATTAGTCAAAGCCGTTGAGAATTGCTCAAACTTTCCTGCGGAGGCTATAGCATTTTTTGCAATACCTCAAAAAAGTGCGGTTACTCCCGCACCCATAAGGCTCATCTTGACAAACATTTCCTGATTTCTCTCGGCAAAGTCATTGACTTTGTTTTTCATTCCCTCAAGTTTTCATTGGAAATCTGCCAAAACTTTATTTGCCCTGTTTTGGGCATCAATTACAACTGATACTTTGTATTGGGACATAGCGTTTGATTATTTGGATAATTGCCTTTTTGCCTGTTGTCTTTGCTCTTGCTTTTTTTGCTGTAGTTCGCCAAACTTTCTCTCCTCCATCAAATACTTGAAATGCAAATCTAATATTCGTACTTCTTGCTTTTCAAGTTCCTGTGGTGTGCAATGGTATAATTCTTTTATGAGGATATAATCCCTATTTTCTAGGCTTATATTGCCTCACCCATTCAGCCCCTGTCTGAATTTACGCACAAGTTCGTCAACTACTTCTTGGGGTTTTGTAATTTTCCCGTTTCCTGTGTTAGTTTTTCAAATTCAACGGGATCCATCTCATCAAGTTCATCTTTGGATATTCCAAATAAGGTCATAACCAAATAGTCGTTTGCTTCGTCAATTCTACTAGGGTCAAGCTTTACTTGCCCGTTTATCATTTCGGAATTACCAAACATAATTTTATTAAACTCCCTTTGTATTCCCCTAGTGTACTTTTGTTTGATTTCGTAAGTCATTTTTTGCAATGGTATAATAAAATAAAAAGGTTTGCGTTTACATCCTGTCGCTACTGCCAGTATGTAAATAGGCAACTATTAGTAAACTGCACTTTGTAAGTTTGTAAGTTTTGCTTTCATACTGAATCAAGCCGTATTGTTGAAGTTTGCAACAAAGCCGACTGTTTGTGTTACTATAGAATTATTATCATCGCTTTTATCCCATTCGTTGAATACTGCCTTTGCAAAAGTAAATGAAATCTCGGGGTTTGCACTCGTTCCGATAGTAACATCACTATTGAGGATTTTAATTCTGAAAAACTTTTCAGTTGCACCTTGTACCAAAGCGAGCCAATCGGTTGTATTTTTGAATACTGCCTCAAAGCTACCAGTTACAACAAAGTTTTGGTTCAAAAAGCAATCGGGCTCCAAACCAATTCCCATCATTTCAACATTTTTGGATATATTGATTTCAAAGTTATTCAAATCAAGTGCGGATGCACTATCAAGCCCCGCCTCTGTAGTGTCTACATATAGCAAGCAATGTCTAGCAAGGAAAGGATTGTCGCTTGTGTAAGCCACTGTCGGCGTACTGGCTGTAACCATCTTTTTTCACAAAAGCGAAAGGTCAAACTTTATGTAATCCCCAACCGCTCCCGTAATTTTCAACTCGTTCACCATATTATAAGTACTGGTATAAGTACCGACTGGGTCGTACGCCCAACAAGACAAGCTTGGGTGTGCGTTCGTATTCAGTACCGTGAAAGTGTGATCATATACCGAAGCATTCGGGGCACTTTTTGCAACGCTTGCCTCTGTTCCAAAGGTAGCTTTCAACAAAAGCCCAAATACTGTATCCCTTACAATACCGCTTATATTGGTTTCAGTTGTTTCCCTTACCACTTGGCTGTCGTAATTGCTCTCAATTACTCAATACCCGCTTTCATCCATTGCACTTTCAATTACTGGCTTCATAATTCCACCATCCTTTGCAATCCAGTATTTAGTCCCTGCCGATAGGGTTCAGCTGGTAGTTTCCTTTGCAAAGCCTATTGCTTGGGCTCTTCCAATGTGTGCATTTGTACAAGTTGCCATTTTTCTTTATAAAAAAATATAAATGTTTTTTACTATTTACTTTCAGCCTCCTTTTTATCTAGTTCAATTATTCTTTTTTCGCACTCAAGCTCCCGATCGTGCAAAGTTCATTCAACCGTTATTACTTCGCTCAATATTGGGCAAAAACGGGTAAATGTTATTACTTCGGTTTGTTTTTCTGTTTTTGTCATTATATAGCGATACATAAAGTATAAATTGCTTTTATTACTGCGATTCTAATTGGTTGCTCATCGTTTGAATAGCCCCGCTCAATTTCAAATCTACTATTGTAAGCCGTACCCGTAAGCGTATAATCAGCCCTCAAAGCCACCATTACGCTGTCAACTATTGCCCTTATACTTGCCTCATTCGTTGCAATGGTTGCATTCTTTACCATTATTGAAATATCGTAAGCGATATCAATAGTATTACTGTTTGTTGCCATAACTTCCTCCTTTGTATTACTTGGCGTTATTGTCGCCATAGGGTATCAACCCTCACCACTTTTTACCCCATAATTGTAAACCGTTGTAATTGCCGTTATTGCATCAACCAAAGTATATAGTTTATTTCAAACGGCGGTAAACATAGTTTTATATATCTAGGGATAAATTGTTTCTGAATATTTGTAATATTGCGTTTGTGTTTTCCTCCAGTGCTGGTCATAAATACGGTCTTGCTGGCATTATTACTTTTTTAGTTCTTACCCGTTTGCCGTTTACCTTGAATGTCAGATATTTTGCTCTTACTGGCACTATTACCCCGCCAAATTCGTGTATTGGGGCATAAATAAGATTGCTTCATATTTCAATGCTGTTACTGGTTGCGTATTCAATTATTGATCTCCTTAGTGTTCCAGTTCCATAAGGGGCTTTTTGTGTTGCCGACCTCCTTACTAATTGGGCAGATTGTCGCAAAGCCCTTTTTACTGCGGGGTTTGCATCAGTCCCAATTTTCGGAATAATCAGCTCATATTTAATCATTCTTTTTTCTTACAATTACCTCATAAAACCTTCTTATCATACTTATTCTAGGGGTGATTTTCTTTACAATATACACAACATTATCTTGGTCAACCAGCTTGTCGCCGATTGCTATATTACTATACTTTGTAAGCATTTTTAATTGGTCTTGTCAGCCGTCAATATCATTTACCATACTCAAATCATCGCTTTGCTCGTAAATATACACACGCAAGCCAGTCGTTACACTGGTGGCGTATGTGTCGCCCCTAGTTATTGATATGGTTTTGTTAGGATAAAACATTTACGACTTTATATTTTGATAAAAGTGATCTGATTTCATTGTACATCTTGCTATCGCTTCCAAATACGCCCTCCATTGTTATTCACAAGGATAAATCGCCTTGTGTATAGTTATTTACGCCCTGTAATTTTCTTGTGGCATACAAGCTTGCAATTATCATAAGTGTCGCTTGTTTTACATCCGCTGGTATAGTTGCAAAGCCCTTTGTATAAGTAAATGTAATTATTCAAAATGTAGTATTATATCAACTAAGGTTTACGGCTGTATCAAAAGTAATTTCACGCCCCCTTGCTATGTAGTGGGTCAGTTCCGTAAAAGTTCCAGCACTTCCATTTATATGCGTAATGCTATTTACTGGCGTATATCTGAAATAATACGGTCAAGTTTCCTTAAAGTCGTGCCTTTCAGCTGTAATGGTTCAAGCTTCCAAAGCAAACAAAGCGTCCGTATTTTGCAAGTTACAAAATCTGTCAACTAAGTGGCAAGCGTGGCTTATGAGATATCAAATAAGCGTATCCTCGCCCGAGGTTTCAAGATATGTGTTTGCTTCCGCAGTTGTTACATACGCCATAATAAATCATTGCTATTTATAAATTATTTTGCCTTTGCTTTTTTTACTTCCGCCTTTGCCGTTTCAGCCTGTGCCTCTTTTTTAGCTTCAATAGTTTTTTCGTCTTTTAATTCAGTTGTTTCCTTTTTGTGTACTGGCTCCAATACTTCTTTTTCAAAACCAAAACCATTTTTCAAATAGTAGCCCGATAAGTTTTCAGCCACTAAAATAATATCGCCCGTTTCAAAGTTTTGTTTTTCGCCATCCACTCTAATTCTCACCGCTTCAAGTGCTTTCAACTTTACCGTTTTTATAGGGTTGCCCATAGTGTGAATAGTAAGTAATAAATGATTATCCTTTATAAGTTACCAAATAGTAACTCGTAAAGGATAAGCGGAGAGCTTTTGCCCTCCAACTTATTATATTGATTATACAGTAGCATTGTATCCGTATGAAACGCTGTCAGTTCCGACAACATTCAATGCGTATCTCAAGTGAGCAGTCAAGCAATATTGGTCAGTTCTTGGCAAGTATTCAGTAACAATTTGTAATTGTCTTTTGAATCCGTGTACAAAACTTGGCTTGTGAATAAGTACCGCTCTACCTTTTGTATTATTTCAAGGTGTAGTTGATACTTTTCCGTCAGCTTCTGTCAAACCAAGGTAAGACAAAGGCAATACTTCAATACCATCAATAAATTTGAGTGTACCGTTTATAACCGTTGCACTTACGCCAAACTTTTCAGCAGTTTCAACCTGTGCAAGGCTTAACAACTTAAAGTAAGTACTAGCATCAACAACCAAAACGAGGTCGCTTGGTTCAAGACCTTTTACGCCTAGTTGAGCCCTCATAGTTCTAATATCTGCAAGGTCAATAGTTCCAAGGTCGCTTGTATTGCTGTTAGTTCTAGCTTTCTTGATAAGTCCGTCTTGGTGTAGGTAGTAAGTACCAGCAGTTGGAGCACCATCATCACTATTGATATTTCCAGTTCCAGCAGTTACAACATCACCGAGCAAGATTGCTTGATCAAGTAATTTTGTATAACTAGCTCCAAACTTGTTTACCAATAATGGTCTGATTGAAACGATTGAATCTTCATCAAGTTCACCTGAAAGGTAAACACTTGTTGAGTACTTTTTCGCAGTCAATACGAGGTCATCAGTTCCAGCCTTGCTTGTAGTTACATCAGTTCCAACGACATTTGCCGTTTCACTTGTAGCATACCAAGTATTGTCAGCACCTTCAACGGGAATAGTCCAAGTCGCACTTGGCATAGTGTAAGCACTAGGCAAGATTGAGAATAAACTTTTCTTGTCTCTTTGTGAAAGCAAGATTTGGCTTGCAAGGTCAGTTGGGACATAGTCTTGCCCGTAACCATCTTGTCAAGTTGTCATCGCTTCATTGGATCTTGTTTCAAGTGTCGCTTCGTCTTCCGCTTCAACTTGCGAGATGCTATTTCTTATCATCTCCAACTTTTTTAATCTGTCTTTTTCGTTCATCTGTAAAAATAAAAATAGAATAAATAGGGAACTAAGCCCTTGCTTTTGCCTCCGCAAGTTCGTTTGCAAGTGGATCGTTTTTATAGGCTGGGCTTATGTGGTTTCCAACAAAGCCTTTTTTAGTGGGTATCTTGTCAAGAATAGCTTTGAGCCTTACCGCTTCGTCAGTCTTTTTTGTAAGCAATGCTTGCATTTTATCAACTGCCTCCATAGCTTGGCTGGCTACAATTTCCTTTGCTTCCACTTGTGCCTCCAGTTCAACAACCTTTGCTTTCAACTCCTCGGCTGTTTGCTCGGTATTTTCAACCTCGCTTTTTGGGTCGTTGCCGTCCGTTTGTGGTTCTGGGTTTTCACCAGTAGCCTCCGCTCCGTCCCCTTGTATTGTTTCACTTTCTCAATCAACTGTTTCAGCTTCCGCCTGTTCCTCGGTTATAACTTCATCAGCAACCGCATCAGCAATTATTGCCTCTTCCACCGTTTCGGGTTTTGCTTCACTTTCAATATCATTATCCTTGTCATCCTCATTTGCAATATCTTTTTCAGCTGGTTCAACAACTTCATCGCCCAATATTTCCTCCTCGTTTTCAACTACTTCCCTGATATGCTTTACTGCAAACCTTTTTTCGTAACCATCAAAGAATTGTTTGATTGCCCTTGTAAGTGTAAACAAGGTATTTGGGTTTGAGGGCAAACTTACAACGCTTATCTCTAGTAATTCAATTTTTGTAATTTTCCTTACTATTTCGTCATAACTAAGGTTATCAATTTCCGTTTCAGATAATGCACTAAGTGGTACGCCTTGCTTTGTTTGGTAAGACCACTCCAAAGCATAAAAGCCCATTGAAAAGCCTTTGACTACGCCATCTTTTATTGCTTTCATTATTCAATCAGTGTCTTGGCTTATTTCCGCCTTTATTCTAAGCCCCGTAAGGTCTATATTGTGGCTTACCATTTGCCCGATAGGTTTATCCATATCGTGTCAAAGTAATATAACGGGGTTTTTCATATACCTATCCATTCAACCCGCAATCGCCTCTGTGTCTATAATAGAATTATAGGAATCAATATCGGGTGTGCTTGCGTATCATTCAATAATGATTTTTCCGCTGTCTGCCCTTACTTCAACTTTATCAATCGCCATTTGGAATTGAACGAGATTTTTTTTATCCATTTACTGAATATAAATAATAAAATGATATTTCTGTTTTTATATAATTCTATAGTTGGTCGTACATCTGCAACGGGGGTTTGTATTCCTTGGGGCTATATTGTCGCCACTTTTGAATAATTCCTCCTCCATTATCCAGCCCATAGCTTCGTTTGCCCTGCATTGCTCCGTTACCTTATCATCGTTTACCGTATCCCGTATTTTTTCCGCTTTCTCGCCAGTTTCCTGCAAGTGCTTTTTCAAAGTTGTAAGCCTTGCCTCCTCGTATGATTCCCCCGCTTCCCTTACGGCTATAAGTTGCGACCTTGCCTTACTAAGTACCCCCGCATCGGCTTGCTTTCTTATATCCTCCGCTATCTCATTATATGCTTTTCACTTTTCAACGCCTTTTGCAATTACTGTTGCTATTCATTCCTTGGTCGTTTGTGTTATGGATAGTTTGCTACTTCATAGCATAACATATTTTTTATATTCAATGTATTTCACCGCTTGCTCAACTACATACTCCAGCCCCGTTTGTAAGTTCAATTTTGCTTTTACTTTCCTTGCGGATCTATTGTATAAACTTTTTAATTCACTGGTAATTGCTGGCACTAATTTATCAAACGATAGTTGTATTATCAAAGCGTTGTTTAATTCCCCTCATTCAACATTACTTGCAATCAGTACTGCAAGACCTTTGAAAGTTTGGTAAATCTTTTTTACCAACCTTTTTTCGGTTTTAATGATTTCACTAGGTATTGCCATTTATAGGGGTTATATCAGATAATCAAACATCACTAAGTAAATCAAGGCTTTTACTTATAAGTGGCTTGTCGGCTTCATCAATTCAAACAAATTGCTCATAGCCTAGCTCCTCCCTTGCTTCATTTACCGTAATCAATCAATATTGCATTTGTTTTATTACCGTATCCACTGCACTAATATAATTGTCAATATGATCAGAAAGTATTTTAATTTTGTTTCCTGCCTTACTTATTTTTTCAGCTTCAATTATTTCATTTATCCATTTTGCAATATCAACCTCCCGTGGTAATATAGTATTTTCAATATACTTTTTGTATTGTGTCTCGGCGTTTGTATAGTTCACGCCATCAGTATAACCAAGGATAATCTTTGGCACGCCATAGCCAGCACAAACACGCTCTGTCGTGAAACGCCTCAAAACTTCGTACTGCATATCTGCCATTGATTCCTGTAATTTCTTTATATCCTTTATTCAGCTTATAGCTCCAAGTTTATGTTTGTTTTTTCAACCGCCAAACATTGTTTTTAATTGCTTGACTGCGTTGTTTTGCTCGTCCTGTGTCATTCCCTCATCCAATACCACAAGATGTCAAGGCACTGCACTATTTTTGAAAAAGTAATAGTTCGTAAGCCCTGCCTCTGTGTCAGCAAGTACATCAGTAATAAGCCCCTCCAAAGGCGATAAGCCCGTAGTTTCATTATCGGGGTCAAGCTCTTGGAAACAATGCTGTATTTCGTCTGTTTGATATACTTTCACTTTGCCCCTTGCCCTTTGCTCATATTTCAAAACTTCGCCATATTCATTCACAAATACAGTCATAGTCCTAGGGTCAAGCCTTTGCAATCAAAGCGGTTTGCCCGTTCCACTGCCTTTGAGTTTCAGCAAAAAGCAACTACCCGCAACGCATAAATCCCTGATAATATTCTTTTTCAATGCTTGAAAACCGCCCTCGTATTCAAGATATTCCAGTATATCCTTATCCTCAACCACGCCATCGCCATCGGTTACTTGGTAACCTTTTTTTGCTGTGGTTTGCATTATTTCATTGACTACACGCCTCAAGTCACTACATTTCCTATACATTGAAAAAAACAACGAAAAGGTCGTATCGGGTATAAGCCCCATATTCCCAAAGTTGGCTCCGCTATAGCTCAATCACTTGATACTACTGCCGCCCGTTTTCCTTATTTCGTATCAAAATATTTTCATTACTTAACTGGTATCAATAGAATTGCAAAAATCAATCCTTATTTGGTATAAATAAGCATTGATTGAAAGCACGACTTTACAATTATAACATTTTATCTGTAGTACTAATCATCATCTTCATCTTGGTCGGCTTCTGCAAGGTTTACTAGTCTAAATCTTTTTCCACCATTCAGCACCATTATAAGGCAATACCTCATCGCATCCATTCAATGGTCGTACTCCTTCACTGGCTCATTAGTAGGATCACCAGAGCTATTTAACTTTCGACAATATAATTTAAATTCGATAATCATTTGTTTGCTACCAGCAGTAATTGCAAGTTTAAGGTTTTGTACAAATTGTATCCCATAATCCACACTATCTGGACCCTTCGTCGTTGCCTTCACATTCCATCAATACCCTCTAAGCTCTGCAATACTCTTTGGCTCTGCACTATCGGCATAGATTATAATCTTTTTTTTATCAAGACCTTTCGCCTCCCATAGATCCGACATATTTTTATTAGTCTGTCCCGTCAGATACATTTCTTGCCTTATGTATATCATACCATTATAACGTCGGCATCATACCAATACAGCAGGATGGCTACTGAATCAGAAGTCCAATCAATGCCCCAAATATTCTGCACCCTCCGGTATTTCATCATCCACTACCTCTCGATTATTATAGATACGTCCAATTTTTCTACCGTATTTTCATTCTCCGTAAATCTGCCATAGTACAGGATCCACATTTTTAATATTCTCTATCTCATTTACTTCCTCCTTACTCAAAAAAGGATTATCTTTATACGTACTGACTAATACAGATACGTCACCTTTCATTACTGCCCTCTTATCCTCTAGCTCTGTCTTTATTCGTACTTGGTCATCATCAGGATTGAAATCCACAATAGCTACTTCGGTCGTTCTGATAAGCAACTGGAAAAATTCTTGTTTGTATTGTAGTTCATTTCACTCATTACAATATAATATCTTACGTTTCGCCCCTTTCAATTTTTGGTGGTCATCCGCTCCTATAAACTCTATGAATCTATCACCAAAGCTATAAATACGATCCGTCTTGTTTTCTTGCACATTATGAAAAACCCCTCGGCGTTCCATGATCTCTTTTATATCACGCATAACGGTTGCCTTTAGGGTTGTCTTGTTTTTTCTTACTACCGAAGCATTACCACTTGGAATATAGCGCCCCTCTCATTCAGCTCATAACCATCCAGTAAATAGCCATATCACTAAAGCCTCCATAATAGAGGTTGTTTTACTTGATCTAGTACCACCACGCATTACAATGATCTTGAACAGTTTATTTGCTAGACTATTACGCAATTTTCCATGTACTGGCGTTACAATGATCTCCAAATTATCCCCATCATTTTGCATTAAAAAAGTTTCGTTTTGTCGGCAGTAAATAGTTGGTGCTTTGGCTTACTTATGCACCTTTCAAGAAAAGCATTTTTTTACTCATTTTGTTTATTATTTAAAACTTTTACAGTAAATCATTTAAATATTGAGCCACCCTCTCCATCATCTATACCAAGTTTATCTCCATAGATCTCACGCTTACGGCTCTTTAATTCCTTTTCTATGGCTGGTCGGTACTCTTTCATTATCAGTTTTCTCTTCTGATTCTCTACCACTCAAATCCAGTAATCTATCGCATCCTTTACCTGACTTAAGAATTCAGGATCCTTAGATCGTGCATAAAATAACGGTTCTGTAATTCAAGAGAATGAGCAAGCACTTTGTTTATTTAATCAACCTTTTAAGGCTTCGAATAGCTTCTTAAGTTTTTGCTGGTGCTTTTCATCCCTCCAAGTATCTATACTTTGTTTATTATACTTTCCAAGATCTTTATTTTTTAAAAGTTTATTTTCTTTTTTTTTAGTCATTTTCTATACTATAGATATAAAGCAATATTGTAATATTCTAATATGGATATATTACAAGAAATAAAACTTTATTTTCTCCCATAGAGAATAGTCTTTATAAAATCTTTTCTTCATATATGATTTAAGTTCAATAAATCTACCATCACTTCATACCTTATACTTTTTTACTTGTCATAATATTTTAGGAACTACTAAAGTATGTCTATCTTTAAGTCATCATGTTCTACCATGATATCATGACATGCCATATATTTTGTAGTCATCTAATGTTGGTTGCTCTATTGTTAAGTATCAATTATTGTCTATGTAGACATTTGGTGGTAGTTGCATGTTGTTTTATTGTTTAGTAATTAAAAATAATCTTAATTTAGGATTTATATGTATCAATATTCATCAAAACAATTCTCATATCATTGCATAACAGCCTTAATAAAGTTTTTCATTAGTATAGTATAAGTAAATTAAATAATCTGATTATTTTATATAAGGTAGTGCTTTTACTTTTCATCAAGTGATTTTTCTAGCATCATCTTTTATCTCGGTTAAAGTTATAAAATTTTCAATTCTTTTGAGTTCAATATCGAAGTATATCGTTACCATCAACTTTCAATGCACTATATTTATTTTTATCTCGGTTCATCTCATAATCTACAACTGTTCTATATGGTATTTTTATTGCAATTACTCAATTATGTATCATTCAATATACTTCTCAATCAGTAAATGTAGAATAACGATTACATTCTATATTATATAGTTTCATACAAAAATTATTTATTTTTTCTTCAAAAAATCATTTTACTGGTTTTATATACTTTAATTCTTTTTGTGATAACATTTGTTTTATTAC
>JACCDG011004698.1_pt1 | contig 15349 bp, 9 predicted proteins | sample 7442471 | NCBI WGS metagenome assembly JACCDG01 (sample SAMN15323444, study PRJNA562643) | freshwater metagenome | isolation source: river surface water | place: USA:Blue River Watershed | collected 2017-08-17
GGACTTGAAGCTTTTGGGGTAGATGATGGAGCAGATGAACCAGTACCCTTTGAACCAAATTGAATCGTATCAGCAACGATTTCAGTACGGTATTTTTTTGTACCTGTTGCTTGGTCATTCCAACTTCGTGTTTCAATGCGTCCCTCAACAAGAATCTGACTGCCTTTCTTCATATATTGAGAAACACTTTCTGCGGTTTTTCCCCAGACCACGATGTTATGATATTCAGTCTTCTCTTGTCGCTGGCCACTCGCATCTTTGTAAACACGATTAGTAGCAAGAGAGAATGTACACACTTTATTCCCTGATGCGATTGCTTTTAGTTCAGGATCACGAGTAAGGTTTCCAATAAGAATTGCTTTATTTAGATACATATAAATTAAAAATTATCACTAATAATAGATTTCCGACATTTATCCCAAAAAATCTTAAACTTCACTAATTCTTCTCGTGCTTCTGTAATAGCTGGCAACATCATTTCTCTCGTTACTGTAATTGTATGCATTTTTGTTTCATCATTTGGGAATCGTGGATCCCATACCAAGAAATGCAATTTTTTTAAATCAGTGTTTACGATAAAATAATTAACAACCTGCCATTTATAATCAGCAGGTATGCCAAAATAAGGAGCTTTTGCACTCAACTTAAATACCGGTTCAGGCTCTATTTTTGTAGGTTTTGACCAAGAGCCAAGTCCTAATTCTTCTGCTGGAAGTATACTAGCAAGTCTATAAAATACGGCGTTTCTCGTATCAGGAGACTTTACTTCAACAGCCTCATCATAAATTTTACCATTCTTTATCCAGCCATCGCCTGAACAACCAAGAAAGGGAAATTCATCTGATATACAAAATCCTAATTCTGTTACTTTTTTACCGGTTTTATTCTCAAAATGTTTTCGCGCAAATACTTCTTCTGTATTACCACGCTCCATTTCTGCTGATACTTTAAATTGTTTTGATTGTTCTGTTTCTTCTTCTGCAATCAATTCACAAATCAACATAAGTTTTGAATAATCACTACCCATTACATCTTCAAGACAGGTTCCTGTTACCATAGCCCTGCGGGCCTTGTGCCATTCTAGTGTTCCTTGTTCCAGATTTTCAATGATTTTCATATTATTGTAGTTTTGTTTTTAGTAAATTTTTGTGATCCTCGACTTCTTTTACGGTTTGTGCAAGTTTCCCGATTGACTTCCGAGCTATAGCAAGTTCTTCAAGTGTTTTTGCTGTATTGAGTTTTGCGATACAAACAGCAATATCAATACCTTCTTTTGGAACAAAATCTCTTATTCTTAAAGCATCTTGTGTTTTCCCAAATGCTTTTACTGGAGCAGAATATAGTTGAATTTTTTTACCAATCCATCCATCAGGATGAGTACCGTATAATAACGAGATAGTATTACCATTCGTAATATTCATTATCATTTTTTGTACATCTTCTTTAAAATACAAAACCTGTTTTAAACTACTTTTTCCATCTGCATTCTTCACTTCTTCTTCACCGACAAATTTTTCTATGGTAAGTAACATTTCCTCTCCTGGTTCAAGATTGTGTGACCCAAGATAGTTTTTATCAAGAAAATTTTTCCAATGTCTATTGTTACCCTTCTCTTTCTTCTTTATGATTTTTTTAATTTCTGCCATATATGTTATAATTTAATTGTTAGCATATTTATTTCACAATCAATCCCTCGACTGGGGGATTTTTTGTTTTATCTATCACCCTCTGTTGCGCCTGTGAAATCATCAGGTTCATACGAAGAACCGCAATTTGTACAGACACCATCCTCATTAAAAACACATTCATGTTCTACTTCTTCTTCTGTTTCTTTTTCCATAACTCCATTGCCTCTCTTTGTATTTCAGCTCGTCTTTTTGCTAGTGCAACGAAATGTTCCCTACCGTATCTTTTAAGGGTAGTTGAACCACCAGAAGATCCTTTCTTTACTTTCTTTGATACCATTTTGAGAGATTTTTTATCTTAATAAAATTCGACATACTCATAATACCACCCGTTGTTTTTTGTTGCAAGCGACACTTTATCCACAATGACTGTGGATAAAAATAAAACACGCTATATAATTAAAGTAAACAAAACCATACACACATGGGATATGAAAAAAATGGCGACAAGCAAATTACTCGCCACCACAGAAAAAATCGTGCAAATCGTGGCACTGATGATGAGAGCAACATCTCACTCGTACCAAGAAAGCGTCACGAGGCGTTCCATACCCTCTGGGGTAACATGAACACCAATCAAATTGCCGAGGACTTAAATAATGTTTGGATCGATCCAGAATTTCAACTCGTTGTCGTTAGGCGTGGTGCCTAATGTAAACAAAAAATCCCCCTCACTACGAAAGTGAAAGGGGATTTTCTATTCCAGTTTTAAGTTTTAATACATAAAAAATCCCCAAAAGATTTTTATTGCTTTTTTGTATTTCACTTTTTTCCGAAAATGTACCACTTGCCATACCGTCTTTGATTCCGTAAGCACAAGTCCAGTCGTACTCTAGGTATTTAAAAACGAATATATAAGGAAGTACATTTCAAGTATAACACACAACCCCCACCTGTGAAGATGAGGGTTATGTGTATACATCAAATGTCTAGTATAACCTTTTGGTTATGAGATTAGTATAGCATTATACTGTTTTTGTGTTAAGCCACTTTGAAATTTCACCTAATGCAAGACCACTAAACATAGTCACTGTTGGTGAGAGTTGTAATGAAGATAAATTGTCAATCAAAAATGACACGAAAAATGCTACTGACATCATGCATCCTCGCCACATAAGTGACTTTAATCGTTTTGTAAACTGTGATTCTGATTTCATAATAATTCTCTTAATTGAGTTGATAAAGTTCCACCGACCTTTTTATAATTTATTTTTAACTGAAATACTTAATTTAAGTATACTATATTGTCTTTAAATGACAATCCTTACTTAGAGTAATTCTCTCATTTGTGTATTTATACTACCTCCTATAGCTTTCGCAACTGTTTTAGCGTAAAGAAGTGTATCGTTTTCAAATGCTGGTGCATATTTAGTGAAGAATTCCATTATGGACATATTTTCTTTGTATATTGCCAAGCCTTCATTCGGTTTACACTCGGCTTCAATAAATTGTATAAGTGCATTCCAGCCATCACTATAAGTATTAAATATCGCAAATCCATCAGTATCTTGCGTTACTGCTCCAAGTTTCTTTACATAAGATGACATTCTAAAATTTCCAGGATTATTGTTTCTCCACGATCTAGAACCTTTTGGGTAATTTTTACTTGGCGCGATGTACCCCTCGTGTTGTTTGATTGCCTCGGCTAGTACAGGAATAAGTGACGGTGCTGTTTTATTTAAAAACATTCGCGTATTGATTCCTACAATTCCATCCATTCCGAGATTGTTATTTTTCTGAAATGCAATAACTCTTTCTTGTGTCTTTTTTCCAAATTTTCCGTCTGCCGGTAATCCAAGTATCTCTTGTAATTTTTTTACATCATACCCCTCACTACCGAGTTTCAATGTCTTCATGAAACGATACGACTGTTTCTTTTTCTCTTCTAAAATTTCTTTTGGAATGTATGTGAAAGCAATGATGTCGTAAATGTTATTTTTGTAGTCTTCCCACAAAAATTCAAATTCACCACCTTTCAAATTTTTATCGAAGAGTCCCGCGACAAACCCAATCCAGTTTATACCCCATGAGTTGTCACCGATGATTGTTCCTTTTTGTTGATCAAATCCTTTTCCGACTGTATAGTGTCGGCCCACAGATTTTAGAACCTTTATTATTTTTCCAATGAACCAGTTTCCATCAACATCGACAGACATACCAATTGCTTTATTCTGGTAAATTGCCTGACAAATAGCTTCATAATCTGGTGCGACAAAAGCATACCCACTCAATTTGTGCTTTAAACGGCTCTCCTTGATGATTTCGGCGTTCTTGGTATTGTATGCCTCAATAGTAGCGACACCATGGTTTACGGCTACTTTTGCACCAATGATAGGATATGTACCTGGTATATCAGATATTCCATCTATCAATTTACATTGAGCATAGAGATCATCATCAGAAAGTTGAATCCAGTCCGCATTTTCTTTGGTAAGGCACTTTTCCATTATTTTTGTAATACCTGACCCAACACACTTTGGTTTGCTACCTTGATTCTTAATTGGTGGCATTTCTGTCACATACCTACCACTTGGTAAAACTCTTTGCTCTTGGAGTGAGCTAAGCGCGATGTTGCGTGGATCAACGGGGCTTTCAAGCGCACCGGTTCCATATTTATTTGTACCATCAAATAATGATTTTATTTTTTTGAATATATCCATATATATAGTTTTATGCTAGTAATCAAGACCAGTACCAGTTTCCCAGTTTTCATCCCATCTATCTGTATTACCAGAAGATTCTTTCGTTATCGCAGAAGATAACAAAAACAGAAGAACTACCCCAACCAGTAAGGCGGTAAAGATAGTATCTTCTGTTATGTGTATATAGTGTTTCATATTATCGCGCCTTTTTAATTACTTCATCAGAGATGAGTACAGGCGTTAATCCTCCTGAACTAAGTCTAACACTTTTACGACCCTTCGTAATGAATTCCTGGTATTCAGTTGTGGATAATTTTTTCTTCAAAGATTGAAGGTATAGGATTTTATTCTCATTACTTGTCATTCCTTTGTATTCGTCAGCATATTTCTTGAGCTTTGAATCATTAAATTCACGATAGTACCCGAAGTCTTTTGCTACGGTCGAAATCTGTGCAGGTTTTGGATTCGGGCCGTATAACTTCACAGCTATCTCCTTTTGAACCTGTGCGAGTGACTTTGTTTTTACAGCATCAATACCATCCTCATAGAGGTTATTTTTCTGTACCTTCTTTTCGTACGGATTTTGTTTTATTTTGTTGTATACAATCTTTTCATCTTCTGTCAATGCATTGAATAACTCTGTTTCTTTTTTTATTTTCCCATCAGTCTTCATTTTCTGGATATCTTCGTATATCGGTTGAACCTTATCTTTCACTCGTGCATTTTCTTTTGTCTTTCTATCGAGTGCATCATAATATTCTCCTTGTGCAACTTTATCTTTTGTCGAGAATTTCAAAGGCAATTCCATACCGGCAATTACTGACTGATATAATGGTTTCTTATCTTGAATCTGGTACACCAACTCTGTTACGTATGGGTGATTTACTTGTAATCCAAGATATTGAGCTATCTTTAATGCTTTTTGTCCACCAGTATCAGTATCTTTATAGATTGGTCGATCGAAGTAATCAGCATTTCCGAGTATTTCACTTGTTATCTTGATTGGCATTGAGAATATTGAGCCGAATTTTTGTTGCGCGCCCTTTACATCACCGGTTGCTAGATTTATTGCGCCACTTGCCATATTACGAGCAAATGCAAGGAATGAAGGCATAAATTCTACATAGATAAGCGTTCCGTCATCTGTTGGGATTTGTAATGCGGATTTTCTATTTCTAGGATTATCCCACATATATTCTTTACCGTTCTCGTCATCATCATCGTCATTGAGTGAAGCATTAAGGAGGTTGTACAGTGCATAGGTAATGATCATACCGAGGAGTAATTTTCTATTCTGTACCAGGGTAGGATCGAGTGGTGATTTAAGACCACCAAGATTTTTAGCAAAATCAATACCAGCTTCTCCTGTTTTTGAGAGTGTATTTATGATACCTTCACGGAATTTTGGAGCAAAGAATAATGAAGATAATTTGTCTTGTGTTAGTTTACTTCTTCCAGAAAAATCAGTAAGACCGAAGTTGTTTGAAATAATACGCCCTGCAAATTCTTCAGCTACATCAGTAGGATACCCCTGTTCAATCATTTTTGTATATGTATCTTTAAATAATTGAATCTGTACCATCGGCAAGAATGACATGAATGTTTTTTTACTAAACATCTGGTCAAAGATTTCTTGAGATTTTCCAAGCAACCCATCAGTGTCCTTTAGGGTATTATATAGATTTTCAAATGAATCCATTGTTTTACCAAGATCGATACCCTGTTTCGCCATCATATACATATATTCACGATTGTCTTTAAACCACTCAACACTCTGCCTATTGAAATTTGCTCTGAAGAATGAGTTTAATGCTTTTACATTACCAGAAGTAAGTTCTTTTATAAGTTGCCCAATTGCAAAGAAGTTTACTGTGGTATATGGAACACCAGCAGAAAGTCGTATTTCCTGCATTTTTTTAGACAATTTCGCAAAGTATGTCCATGCGGTAGGTTCTTGATCACCGAATAGTCCGTTGATTACTTTTGCAATATTTGGAGGGGCCATGTATCCCTTTTGCTGGAATGGAAGATTCACCATCTGCCATGAAAGCACAGGAGCAGTATCAAATGGAAGTATTTTACCTGCACCTTCTAGTTCTGTGACAAGTTCATTGTTTGCAATAATAGTTTCAAGTTCTTCAACGTAATGGCCCACAAGTTGTGCAATGTGCTTATATTTTGGTGTTAGCCCATATTGCATTGCTATTTCATATGTAGGAAATACACGTTCTTTACTGAAGAATGGATTTATTTTAAGCATATTTGAAATACTCTCTGGTAATTTTTCACCATTCTCATAGGCAACAATCTGATCTTCAGAAAGTCCTTTGTCTTGTAGGTATTTATGTATCTTTTCTTTTATTTCCTTTGTACTTTCAGCATATACATGTGGTAGGTAATTCTCACGGAATCCCATATCAACGCCACGTGTTCGTGCTTCTTCAAGGAGAGCATCAAATGTATCTTTGATTTCTTTTGAATACTCTGTTGATTTTCCTGCTTCGTATGCCAAAATCGTTTCCATACCCTTATCTGCTGGTATTTTTTTAAATGATTCAGCTTCTTTATTTGCACGTACAATGCCCTGCTTTATTTTACTGTTCCAAGCATTGAATATGTTTTGTGTTATTTTATCAGTGAATTTAAGAGGATTTAGTTTTTGTGACACAAGGCGTTGCCATGTTGAAAGTTCACGAATCGGTGTTGATTTCGCTTTTGTGATTACCTCTTTTTTCTGTTCTTTTTTAATCTGCTCCTGTAGTGCAAGCGCGGATCCTTTTTGTTCAGCAATGCGTACTCTATCCTTCCGTGCTTCTTCTTCACGAGCTTTAATTTCTGCGATAGTACGCTTGTCTTCCATTTCAGAAATTTTCTGTAGTCCAGCTTCGTCTTTTTTCTCTAGCTTATATGCTTTTACTTTTTCCTTGTATTCATCTGTAAATTTCTTTAATTGTCTTTTATCTCCAATAAATTTCTCAAACTCTTCACGTACTCGTTCAACTGTTACATGGCCATCTTCCATAAACATAAAGAATTCTTCACTATCCACAATTTCGTCTGCTTTTGTTTGCCATTGTGTTACACGTGACCCATCTCGGTTGTAATGCACACCGTTTTTCCAGTATGAACCATCACTCACACCTGATTCTGGTAATATACCTTCCTTTTTATTTGCATATTTCCATAGTTTATTGAGAGGGCTTTGTGATATTCTGTCTGATTCAATTTCAATCCACTGTGCATCACGCTGTAAATCTTCTGGTAATTCTATTTTAAGTCCAGAGATAGGCACCTTACGTGCAATAGGTTTCATATCAATACGGTTTTCATTGAATTCAAGTGCCAATTTTGCATCTTCAGCTTTGTCACCAGTGTTGAATTCTGGAGGATTATTGAGGTTGTATTTTAAGATATCAGTCATCGTACGATTACCACTTGTATTTTCAAGTGTTTTCTTGATATTTTTAAACATATCTAGTACGTCTTTACGACCACTGAATATCAATTTAAGTTTCAAGATAGCCTTATCAAACCACGCTTCAGTTTTTTGTATGAATGTTTTACCGGTTTTTACGTATTCTGCAAGGGTGTCTGCCATCAATTCTTCTGCGATACTTGAATCAGAATCATATCCTGGGATATCTTTATATAGTTTTTTTAGTTTATTAAATTTCTCTTCATTCTGTTTTGCGTATTCCATTTCAATGGCTTCTATTTCTGCACGTTCTGAAAAAGAGAGTTGCATTTTATACCAGTGCCATCCTTCGTGACTAGCAATCGCTTCAGAAAAACCACCATTCCTTTCAAGAAGGCGTACCATTCTTTTTGTTGCTTCACCGAGAGCGCCAGGATTTGCCATACTATTCTGGTCAAAAATTTCCTTAACCTGAATATCTTTACCAAATATCTTTTTAAGTCCTGTTTTTATTTCTTCTATTGAACGATCAAATACTAGATTTTCGATACTTCCAATTTTAAATGCCTCAACAGGATCATTCCCTTGTTGTTCTGTGATAGGTACTTCAAACCACTCAACACCATTTTCATCTGTTACTCTTTCAGCACCAAACCTTTTAAGGTATTTAGAGAGTGTTTTTTCATAGAATCGGTATATAGGGTTGTTGGTGTCTACTTTGCCTGAGATGTCAAATTGTTCTGTATCTGGTATTTCTCTGTTGAATTGGAATGACTCTTTCAATTGGTCTGCTTTTGCAAACAAAGCATCTCTCTCTGCTTTTTCTGCTTGTGTAAGCGTGCTTTGATTCTTTCCCCAAAGTTCATTAAGTCGCTTTTCTTCTCCTGAATACAGGAATACTCCAGCGTCCATATCATCCCACTTTTGTTTCGGCACAGCCTTAAACTTCCCATCTCCGAGGACTTCGGTGATTATCCAAGCATCATTTATTTGATATATAGTTTTTCCAACTTCAAGATCAGAGATTTCTATATTTCGTGGTTGAGATCGAGCTAATGGATCTGGGTCATACGGTGCTATTCTCCAATTACCCTCGTTTGCTTGTCCTCCCAACCCCTCAATCTTCATCGCAGTCTCTCCTGTAGGGAATTGAAGTTTAGTTTTACCGTCTTGTGAGGCTTTCTTTATTTCTTCTCGTACCATACGGAAGTGGGCTGTAGGGTCGTTGTATTGTTGGAGTTTTTGTTTACTTTGAATTTCAGCGTACTTTTTAGGATAGTTTTCTTTCAATTTGGCCATGTCTATTTTTCCCCCAGTAACAGAATTTTCAACAGATAGTTCTCTCTCTAAATTCCCCTTCTGGTACAAATCACTCTGTACTTCTATTACTCTACGAGTTTTATTGTCTGCCATGTCTTCTATACGGGTGTGACCGAAGTAACCTATAGCTTTTCTTGCTGGGAAATGAACATCACCTGCGGAAGTTTTTACAGGACTTTCATATATGATTTCAGAATAATCAGCAACTTCACCCTTTAAATCACTTGGTAAAGAGATACGTTCAAATCCTACTTGTTTAGGCTTACCCATTCCCTCTTCCGCAAGACGACCGTATCTATCAAGCATTTTTTGAACATCTGCGGGCAACTCATCATATTCAGCATATTCCCCGTCTTTGTCTGTTAGGAAAACACTACCATCTAAATCTTCGTCTACACTGTACCCTTTTGCGTTTATCTTTTTTTCTAACTCCTTAATTTTAACTCTAAAATTATCAGAGCTGTTTCTCTCCAACGGCAACAGTTCTGTAGTGACCTTATTTTTAAAATCAGAAACGACAACAGTGTCTCCTTCTGTTTCAAGTACTTCTAAAATAAGAGCTTTTTCAGGAGCCGTAATATCAGTTTTACGTGTTAAATCATCAATAAACTGTCTTGATACAGTTTTTCTGTCTCCAAGACGATCGAGTGTTTTAAGTGTTAGGTTCTGTAATTTATATTTAGGGTTCTCTTTTTCAATAACCACAAGACGAGCGTTTGCACCTGTTGTGTTTAATAGTTTCGTATCAGTAAATGTACCGACTGGTAATTCTTCTACTGTCGCACCTACTTCATCAAGCCATTCTCTAAAATCCACAGAAGACTTATCATTTCTTGTAAATGAACCTTCTCCGACAATAGAAACAACTTTACCGCCACTATTTAATAGTTCATAGGCGTGTTTTAAGTGAACAGCATCCATGCCGGCCATAAAAGGAGGATTCATGATGATTCGATCATACTTATCTTTTATCTTCAAGAAATCATGAGCCACAACATTATACCCCTTTGCTTCAAGTATATTCCGTAATGTATCACTTATTTCAGCAACATCAGGTGATATACCGATTTTACGTATAGCATCAGCAATATTCCCATTACCAGCAGAAGGTTCCAGGACAGTCATTCCGTCTTCAATATCAGCAATATCCACCATTTGATCAGCCACATCTGTTGGTGTAGGGAAGAAGTCAATACCAACACTTTTTCCTTTTCCAATTACTTCTCTTTCAAGTTGCGTAACCTTGTCCGCGCTTGCTGGAGTTTCTTTGAATTGTATGTATTCTCGGAGTGTTGCCCTTAGTTGCTCGATTGATTCTATTCCTATAGATTTTAGTCTTTTGAAATTATCAACAGCATCTCTCATTTGCCAATTTACATCTTCTTTTACAAGTCCGTCTGAAATAGTAATGATATCTTCCATTACAAATTTATTAGGAATAGCAGATTCTTTACCACCAGCCTTTGACATACGCACAAAATTAAGAATATTTTTTGATGCTCTCATCATTCCCTTCTTTGTACTTGCCTTTTCTGCAGTTTCTTCAAGTCCTTTAATCCAGAATTGAGGAATAAACTCTGTTACATACTCAACTGTTTTGTTATCAATAGGTACATCTGTCTTAAAAGTACCAGTTTCTTTTGCTCCTTCTCGTGTCTGTTTATAGTTTGCACCAGAAAGAATACGATCAAGTTCAACAATCTGTGTTTTAGTAGATAGATTATTGAGTAATTTTGCATCTCCTGAAGCAATAGCATTTGCGAGATTGCGCATTGTTTTCGCGAGTGCTATCTCTTTTCGAGCATCTGCTTCGATACCATTTGCCATATTTGCACGGCGCGCAGTATTTACTTTTCTATCACGAGTAAGTTTTTCTTCTGCCGTTACTTCCAATTTTTCTGCCATATCACGTAATTTTGTAGCAGTATTCTGTTCTTTTTCTGCTTTCATTTCTTCTGGTCGAGTAGTTTCGACTTTCTCACCCTGGCCAACAGATATAAATGATTCAGCGTTGTTTTTGTCTTTAAATAAGAATCCTTTTGAGAATCGTGAATAATAGCCACCCAACTTTTTAGCAGAAGTATTGAGTGCAATGTATTGCTCTTTAGGAATACGATCAGACATCTTTACCACAAAGATAGGTTCTCCGGTCTTTGTATTTGTAGATTCTGTCACTGAAAGGGTTGTTTCTGTTTTTACACCTTGGATAACACCCTTTTCTTTTAGTTCTTTAGCTTCTTTTTCTTTAGCCTGTAATGCTATTAAATCCTCATACCGAACAGATTGTTCAGATGTTAGTTTTTCTTTTCCTTCAATTTCAATAAATGTTTTGAATTCTTCAAGTGTTTGTGGGTCTTTGATTGCTTTTTTAAAATCCTCGATTTCCTTCTGTCTTCTTTGTTTTGATTCTTTTACTTCTGATGAATATTTATCAATATCTTCCTGTGTTGTTTTCTCAACAAGATCAGCTACGGCAGTATTGGCACCCCCTGTACCAATTCCGTATGATACTGTACGGCCCAATGCAAACCACATATTGAGATTACTCATAACCTGACCAATAACAACATCTTTTTTATCAGATGAACGTGAGAACAGAGACATTTTTAGCAACTGATCTTTGTTCTTTTTTGAGAGGTCTTCTTTTATAGCATCTTTATTCTTTACAAAATCAGCAAAACCCTGCTTGAATTTTTCAGCAGTAACAGTACCCTCTTGAGTATTTTTTCTAAATGTATTGAGAGATTCTAGCGAATTTACTTCTTCTTGAATTCGTGATACATCTTCTCGATCTCCTCGTCTGTCGTTTTGCTCTTCAACTGTCCGATCTTCTCTAGGTGATGTATCAGATCCTTCGCGAATTGTATTTTCGACTCTTCGCTCCCCTGTTCCCAAATTGTAGTTTTGTTTTCCATATAATTGTTTAAGTGTGTCTTCATTGTATCCTAATTCTTTAAATGTCGCAAGCGGTGATTCTAGGTACTCATTATTTGCAATTTTTAAAATGATTTGTTCTATACTCTGGCTTGTGTCTCTAGTGTCTATGATTTTTATATTCTCTTCTGGAATAATATCATTTTCTATAAGTTTTATAACCGTGTTAGGGAATCCGGCATGTCCACGAGCAAATGTCATATCAGAAATACCACGGCCAGTTTCATTTTCTCGAATAATAGAGAAATATCTAGCCCTGTTGAGATTTGGTATAATTCCGACAACTTCAATTTTCTTGTTGTATTTATCAGTAAGGACTTTTTGGGCCACTACTCCATCGTATGAAGACATGTTTGAATCATATACAACACCATCAAAACCCATCATTTTAATCCTTTTCAGTACAAGTTCAGTCTTTCCACTAGACGGCCCACCTCCAGTAAGGATAACAGTATCGTTTTTAACAAGAGAAAGTGCCTTTTCAAATAAACGAAAAGCAGATCGTGAGTATATTTTATGATTTTTATCGTTATAATCTTTACCAAAATAATCTTTTAAATCATCAGCACTTATTACAACAGTTTCACCATTTTCAATAGCCGGTAATGTAACTTTTTCCCAGTATTCATTTGATACCTCTGCAACACGAGTATTTTCTTCGTCTGTGTAATCTTTAAATTTTTCTTTCGGAAATACTTCTTCCTTTTTTGATTTCACCATATCATTATGGTCGGTAATAGCATCAAATACATTATCTGTGTATGTCTGTCCGTCTATTTGTGGAACACGTGAAAGAATACTGTCAATATCAGTTTTAGATACACCCTTTTCAATTAACGCTTTTTTTATAGTAGATATAGGTTGTTTTCCACTACCAATATCATCAATAACTTTATATGTAACCTTTGTATTCTCTGGTGTTATCTCAATACCTTTAATGGTAGTATCCCCATTTTTCCCAACTCTGATACTTGCATCAGTAGCACCTCTTGGAGCAACCGCATTTGGTGTTGTTTCATTTTCAAGTGGTTTTATTTCCGCCTTGACTTCTTCTTTATTTTGTTGTTTCAATACACCCTCAACAAGTTTAATAGCTTCATTTATTGATATTTTTTGTTCAGTCTGTAATTCACGCGCAATCTCAAAATCAGAGAAGCCTTCTTCTCGTTTTTTAGATACAAATTCAGTAATTTTAGGTTCTTTTGTAACTTTTTGCTTTGGTTCCTTTACTATCTCTGCTTTTGGTTCCTCGACTACTGGCATTTCGTATGTAGTATCTTGTTTTTCACGACCTAGGGCTTCTAGGATGTTATTCTCCATCTGCTCCGTATCAATCTGTACTTCTTCCTGTAATGGCGCTTCTGTGAGCATCCTGACTTCATTTAGAGCATCTTCACCTATTTTAACAACATCAACACCACCAGATACTTCTTCGTTATAGATATTATCTTTAATTTCAGAAACAAAAATTTCAGCAACATCTGGTCGAATACCGGTATTTTCTGACACTTCATCTGCTGTGGTTTGAACATTACCACTATTTTCTTTAAGTGCGTCAAGTACATCATCACGGAATCCTTCTCGTACCTTGTTCTGTTCATCAGTGTATTCCTTATCGTCTTCTGGTAGGATACCAAGTTTAGGTTTTGCAATATTCACATCTCCTGATCCTAGATTTCCTTGTATCGCAGAAGCACCACCTGTGATAAGCGCACCAGAGATACCACCAACAAGAAATTCCATGAGCATACCGCCATTTTTGACGTAATCAATCGTTTCTTGTTTAATTTTATCTTTTTCTTCTTGTGTTTTTGCTACACGATAGTCATTTGCGTATTTTAAAAGTGATTGAGATGGTTCAGTAATACCTTCAACAAGATATCCCTGACCAAGATTTTTTATTGTTTGTGAAAATCCTGATTTTACCAATGCTTGTGCTGGTTTTTTTAGGATATTTTCAACAACACCACCAAGGAATGAATCCCCGACAGTATCAACCAATATATTTCCAAAATTGTCTACAGTACCTTTCTTTTGTATTTGTTCAGAAGCAGAGAGTGTGCCGTAGTATCCGTATGAAAGTGGTTTACCAACAACAGGTACAAATCGCAATGCAGTACCAATAAGAGATTGAGTTGTAGCATTGCCGGCTGTTCTTGCAAAGTTCTCAAGAGCAGAATTTTGTGTATCGGCATCAGCATTCTGCCATTCCTGTTTTACTTGTTCGTATTCTTCTTTAAAATTACCTTTTTCACCACTCAATATATTGCCCCAGAATTTTGTTGTTGCTGGAATAGAAGCAAAAATACTCATACCTGTATCTTTTGCAAGTGTGGTAGCAAACTTTTTACCCTTTTCTGTATTAAGTGTTTTATCAAATACTGGCTGTACTATTTTTTTATTTAATACATCCTCTTGTTCTTTTGTAAAACTAAAAATCTTACCAGACGTTACCGGTTGAAAAACTGTTGAAAGTACTCTATTAAATAAACTCTTTTTAGGTTGTTCTTGTTGAATTGTCGGAGCTATGTTTTGTGCCGGTGCTGGTTTGTACTCTGAAACAATAGGAGCTTTTACTGTACTTGCTGGTTGTTCATTAAAAATATCACTTAAAGGGCGCTTTCCCTGGATTGGAGCGCTTTGTTTTACTTGCGTGTTTGATTGTTTTGTTTCACCAAATATTTCATTAAGTGATTTCATATATTAGATTCCAGATGATGTAGTAATGGCCTTTTTGAATTGCTCTATGATTGGTTTACTGAACCCCATGAATTGTCCAATTTCTTCCATTGTATATCCTTCAGCAAGAGCTTGGTTTATTTTACCGATTTTCTCTGCTTCGTCTGATAATCCTGTACCGAAATTAAAGGTTAGGTTTTCAGCTACCAGTTTTGGGAGTGTTGAAGCATACTCTTCTGGAGTTATATTCTTATAAAGAAACGCATCGGCCATTTTTGTATTCTTTGGATCAATATTATTTGCTCGGAGCTTTTTAAGTTCTGAAGCTGTGTACGCTAGGCTATCTGAACTACCTGATGTTGCTTTCTTTGTAGATACAGTAGCCATTTCACCAAGGATTATTTCTGGGTCAAGGCCCATCTTTTTTGAAGCAATATCAAGCCATGACTTCTTTTCTACTGGTGATTTTAGAGAATCATATTGACGTTTTAATTCTGGGGCGCTTACACCAAGTTCTTGCAATGACTGATCACGCCGTGCGCGCTCCATTGTATCCATTTCTTTCATTTTATCACCAATCATCTTTTGATTATCAATATATGACTTATATATACCTTGTACAGTATTTTGTTTTTCTTTTTGAAGGGTATCGATATCATAAAGTCTTTTCTGTA
>JACCDG011520706.1_pt1 | contig 15349 bp, 14 predicted proteins | sample 7442471 | NCBI WGS metagenome assembly JACCDG01 (sample SAMN15323444, study PRJNA562643) | freshwater metagenome | isolation source: river surface water | place: USA:Blue River Watershed | collected 2017-08-17
AGCTGTGCCGATGCGCTTGCCTCCTCAACCAGGGCTGCATTTCCTTGGGTATCTGTATCCAGACCTGCGAGGGCATCGCTGAGGCTGCGAACCTGGTCGGCCTGGTCACTCGTGGCGTGGCTGATGCTCTTGACATCCCGTGCGAGATCGCGGCTGTGCTCAAGGATGCGGCTGACATGGCCGTGCATCTGGTCAACGTTCGCAGCACCGTCCTTGATGGCAACAACGGACTCGCCGATCACTGCCCGCATCTCTGCTGCAAGCGAATGACTCCGCTGGGCTAGGGTGCGCACCTCCCCAGCGACGACTGAGAAGCCTTTGCCCGCGGTTCCAGCACGAGCGGCCTCAACGGCGGCGTTCAGGCTTAGCTTAGCAAATGACTTTGGGAAGCAAGCGATTCGATACCGGATATCAGGTCTGTGATCCGACCGGTCTGCTTTGACAGCATCTGCATCGCGTCCTTCGCCTGCTCTGCGGCTGAAAAGCACGTCTGACCGACTTCGGCCGCCGCGGCAGCCAGAGACCCGGCAGCACCAGCGCGCTGCGCATTGCCTACAACCGTGTCGCGGATCTGAGAGGTGCTCGCATGGGTCTGCTGCAACGTTGCGGCCGCGGTTTCGGTGCGCCGGGCCAACTCGTCATTCCCCATCGCAATCTGCTCCGCTGCCTGAGCGACGCTCTCGCTGCTCAGGCGAATGCTGTCGACCAAACGAGTGAGGCCAGCGCCTGCCTTGCCTAGTGAAACCAACAGCTGGGCACTTTTGTCTCGACTCTCTTCCATCGCTGGATCGGTCGCGGTGAGCCGTAGGTCGCCCTGAGCTATTCGCCCCGCCCAGTCGCTCGCTTGGACGAGGCGTCGCTGCATGCTGCGAGCCTGAATGAGCGCGACACCAGCGGTAAGAATGAGGCCCAGAACGCTGACAGCCAACAGTTGCACTTTGGCTAGCGTGACAGCTTCACTGCTCTCGAGCGCTGCAGCACCCGACAGCTGGCGCTGACTCTTGATCAACGCCTGCATCGATTCACTGAGTTGAGCGTAGTGTTCGTCCGCCGTACTTAGGAAAGCCGCAGCGGATGCGATGCCCGTGTCTCTTATGTCCGTGGCATCAAGAACGGCTCGTGAGAATGAGTCGAATCGCTGCGCGATGACAACGAAAGCTCTCCGCTCGTCCTCATGCCAGATGGCGGCCTGGCTCTGCTCGTTCAGAAGCGCGCGTGTAGCTGATATATGCGCTTGAAGCTCGGCGACGAACTTGTTGATATGCGCCGGGTTCAGCCCTGCTTCCGTGAAGGTGAGAACCTTGAAACCTTCTTCCCGCACCTGAAGAATGCGCAGGGCCAGATCACCAACGAGCTCAGTCGCAGGAAGACGCGCGCTGTTCAAGTCCTCTGCCGCCGATTGGGCGAGGGTGAGGCCCCTCCATCCAGCGCCAGCAACACCCGCAAGCGCAAGCGTTGCCAGTATGGGAGTGATGGCCAACTTAGCCGAGAGCGTGAGGCTGTTTCGCTGAGCTTTGAACAGAGGCATGATCTTCCTTATTGCCCAACGTCCATTGGGACAAGTGGTAGGGGCTGCGCCGCCGACGCCGCTCAGGAAGAAACCTCCCGGTTTGCGGTGCAGTACAGATCTCGAGAATCGAAAGCAATGCAGCGGCTCCGACCCAGGATTTCTGGATCGAATGCCTAGTTGTTTGACGCTTAACTAGGGAGGCGTTCGGGCGATCTGCCGCGCCCGTGCGTCGACCGATGGGAGGGAATCACTGTCCGGCGTGCCTGGCTGGCGGCCAGATGGCGTCGGATTGGCAGCCCTCGCTATCCCGGAAGCAGCCCGCCCACCCCCGAACCTCTCGGTACGCACCGCGCCGTCAGGAACGCATAGCTCGCGCAGCATCCCAGTGACGCTCTCGACAAAGGAGTTGCTGCCACAGACATAAGTCGCGGCTGATCCTGATGCGTCATCCCCAAGTCGCTGAAGTGCTGCAGCAATATCGGCTGCACGGAGTCGACCAATGCGATCCTGTGCACGAGGAGCTGCCACGTCCCGCGACAGCGCAAGCCGGCTATGGAATCCTCTTCCGAGCGCTTCCCATCGCTGCAGCTCGGACCACATGACCACGTCCACCATCGTGCGTACCGCCACGATCAGCACCATTGGTGATGTGCTGCGGGAGTGAACATGGTGCGCCGCCATGGCAAGTAGAGGCACAACTCCCGAGCCGCTTCCAATCAGCAGTGTTGGCTGCTCGTCCTCAGATCGCCAGACAAAATGAAGCCCGACCGGACCAAGAATCTCAATGGAATCGCCGACCTGCGCTGAGTCGTGAAACCAAGGCGAAACCTCACCGTCTGAAAGCCGCTCGATTGCTAGCTCGTAGACCCCTTCACGCTCCGGTGGAGACAACAGAGAGTAGCCACGCTGAGCCTGATATCCGTCAGGCGCGGTCAGTCGAATGTCCAAGTGCTGCCCAGCAAGGGGGCGATGCCATGCCTCTGGCCGCAGGACCACTCGCGAGATGCTCGGGGTCAGTTTGTCGATGGACTCGATCCGGGCTGATTGCCAACCAATCCGGTCAGAAAACTGTTCGGCTTCAACCATAGCGCTCCTCCTTGAAGGGATCACCACGCATGTGATACCCACGGAGCTCCCAGAAGCCGGCCTCATCCGCCTTCGTGAACTGCAGGGCAGTCACCCACTTCGCCGACTTCCAGAGATAAAGGTGAGGCACAAGCAGACGAGCCGGTCCGCCATGGATTTCCTCCAGCGGCTTGTCGTCAAAATGAGTGGCAACCATTGCGCGCCCGCCGACCAGATCCGCCAGCGGCACGTTGGTGCTGTATCCGTCGAGTGAGTGGGCCAGAACCCATGGCGTCGGCGGTGCCAAGCCGGCTGATGCCAGCAGATCATCAACCAAGACGCCTCGCCACCGCGTATCGAACTTAGACCAAGTCGTGACGCAGTGGATGTCCACCACCTGCTCAGTCTGCGGCAACTCGTGGAACTGCTCCCAGTTCCACACATGGACTTTCTTCGGTCCAACCTTCAGCGCCAGCTGCCAATCTCCTCGCGACAACGCGCGCGGTGTCGGACCTGCTGTGAGCACGGGGAATCCGTCGGTCAGCGACTGCCCTGGAGGAAGCCGACCGCCGTGATTGTCTCCGCCGCGGTTGCGGCCCATGAATGATCGGTTGATTGGCATTACCGAAATCCTTCACCTCAGGTTGGAGATGATGATCACACGCAGCCAATTTCACCGCTCGCTCCGCCCTTGCTTAAGAGCCCGTATGTCTTTACCCAGCGTCTGCGCGACCGCTAAAACTCATCTCAGAGCGGCAGACACGAGCAATTTGCGAGTTTTCGACAAGGCAGCCATGTAGGCGATCGCCAAGTACAGGCCGCCTTGTGGCGGGTCGATCGTAGGCAACGACCACGCCCCCACAAGCGCCCTTCCGTCTCAGTTTCTTTGCCTATCGTGCCTATCCCAGCATGCACGCGAAGCACGCACCGATTGCGGATCGTGACTATCGACAATCGGTAGTCCGCAAGCGTCACCGTGCCTCATGACGAAATCCTCTGACGACGCCCCTGTCAAGCCGAGCCACTTTCTGCGCACGATCATTGAGCGTGACATCGAAGCGGGAACCAACGCAGACCGTCGGTTTGCGGGGTCACCCGGCGACGCTGCGCACCACGCCAGTGCACCCATTGATTCCGCTCCTGTGCGCCTGCGGTTTCCCCCTGAGCCAAACGGGTACTTGCACGTCGGTCACGCAAAGAGCATCAGTCTGAACTTTGGCTTGGCTCGCGACTACGGCGGCGCCTGCCATCTCCGCTACGACGACACAAATCCGGAGAAGGAGGAGCAGCGGTTTGTTGACTCGATTGCCGATGTCATGACCTGGCTGGGCTGGAGCTGGCAATCGAATGGGGCGTCCCATCGATACTTTGCGAGCGACTACTTTGACTTCATGTACCGTGCCGCTGAGCACTTGATCAACGCAGGCTTGGCCTACGTTGATGAGCAGTCGGCGGACGAGATTCGCGCGAACCGAGGCGACTTCACGTGCGCTGGCGTCCACAGCCCGTTCAGAGCGCGCACCGCAGAGCAGAACCTTTCAAGGTTTCGCGAGATGCGCGCCGGGAAACACTCGGACGGTGCCATGGTGCTTCGCGCCAAGATTGATATGGCTTCGCCCAACATCAATCTGCGAGATCCAACGCTATACCGAATCCGGAAGGCGACCCACCACAACACGGGTGACGCATGGTGCATTTATCCCATGTATGCGTTCGCGCACCCGATCGAGGACGCCCTGGAGCGAGTTACCCATAGCCTGTGCACGCTTGAATTCGAGGATCAACGCCCTTTCTACGACTGGCTGCTCAACGCGCTCGCCGATGGTGGTTTGCTGGCTCGTCCCCTGCCAAAGCAGTACGAGTTCGGCCGGATCAACATCACCTACGTTGTTACCAGCAAGCGCAAGCTACGCCAGCTGGTCGAGGAGGGCCATGTGAACGGCTGGGACGACCCGCGCCTGCCCACCTTGGTTGGCATGCGCCGCCGTGGCTACACCCCAAAGAGCATCCGCGACTTCGTGGAGGCCAGCGGTGTGACCAAGCAGAACTCCTGGTTGGAGTACTCGATTCTCGACGCGTGCCTCCGCGCCGACCTGGAAGACAAGGCCGCGCGGGCTAGTGCGGTGCTTGCCCCTCTGAAACTCAAGCTGGTGAACTTCGCTGATGTTTTTGGCAGCGCGGATCATCTGGAAGCCTGCAGCGCCCCAACGTACCCGCACGCACCGGAGCTTGGATCACGCGAGTTCACGCTTGGGCCGGAGCTTTGGATCGAGCGCGATGACTTCTTGGAGGTCCCCCCCAAGGGATACCACCGCCTGTATCCATCCAACAAGGTGCGCCTCAAGGCCGGCTACGTCATTGAGTGCATTGGCTGCGAGAAGGACCACGAGGGCGGCGTAACTGCCGTACTTGCAAAAGTTCTTCCCGACACGAAGAGTGGTACGCCAGGTGCTGCTGCCGTCAAGGTCAAAGGCGTGATTACATGGGTTGGTGCACATGAGGCCATAGCCGCAGAGGTTCGCCTCTACGATCGCCTCTTCACAGAGGCTCATCCAGACGCTGATGGACGCAACTTCCTTGAGTTCATCAATCCCCACAGCTTGCGCGTAGTGCACGCGCTGGTAGAGCCGTCACTGAAGAACGTCGCTGCCGGAACCCACATCCAGTTTGAGCGCCACGGCTACTTCGTGGCAGATCGATGCGACCATGACGCGCCGGCAAGACTTGTGTTCAACAAGACGACGGGACTGAGGGAATCGTTCGCGAGTTGATCAGCCACTCCGATTGGCAGATCGCCCCTTCAGTCTCGGAAACTCAGCCCTTGAGCGTCACGAGCTCCTCGGCAATCGTTGGATGTAGCGCGACCGTCTGCCGGAAGTCCTTCCAAATGGCATTTGCGGTGAGCGCAATCCCGACCATCTGGATCATCTCCGCCGCGCCATCCCCTAGGAGGTGGACACCGACAACGCGGTCTGTCCCCTCATCAATCACCACCTTGATGAGGAACTGATCGTCCCGCCCTGCGAACGCGGTTGCCATGGGTCGAAACTGTGTCTTCAGCACGCGGACGCTCGGAAACTGCTTCCGTGCGAGCTTCTCAGAGAGCCCCACAACTCCAACCTCCGGCGTCGTGAACACAGCTGTAGGAACTCGCGCGTAGTCAATCCCAGCCACTTCCAGGTTGCCGTAGTGCCGATCTGCGAACGCCTGGCCCTCGCGTATGGCCACCGGGGTGAGGTTCAGCCGATTGGTCACGTCTCCTACCGCGAAGATTGAGGCGACACTGGTTTGACCGAGGCCGTCCACAACAACCGCGCCGCGGCTGTCGATATCGACCCCAACCGCATCAAGCCGTAGGTTGCGAGTGTTGGGGTGCCTTCCGGTGCTCATCAGTACGACGTCAGCATCGAACGCCTGTCCGCTTGCCGCCGTGATGTGTAACGCACCGTTCTTGCGGCGAATCTGCTCGATGGTGTCATCCCTGCAGATCCTGACTCCCCGCCGAGTGACCTGCGTCTCAAGCACGCTGACGATGTCGTCGTCGAACCCTTTCAAGAGCGATGGCCCGCGAACGAGCTGAGTGACCTCACTTCCGAGACCGCTGAATAGACTCGCAAACTCGGAGGCGATGTAGCCGCCGCCGACGACCAAGACCCGCTTCGGCTGCTCTTCGAGGTCAAACACCTCATCGGACGTGATGGTGAGTTGCGATCCCTCGAACCGAGGGCGATCGGGCACACCTCCGGTTGCGATCAGGATCCTCTCCGCGGTGACTCGCTTGCCGCTCACTCGAAGCTCGACGGTATGCGCATCAACCAATGATGCATCCTCGCTGAATGTCTGCACACCAGCGCCCAGTAGTGTTCGTTGGTAGATGCCTTCCAACCGCGCCAACTCGGTGTTCTTGTCGGCAATGAGTCGCTGCCAATCAAAGTCGGCAGCCCCCAAGGTCCATCCAAAGCCCTCGCCGACTTTGAACTGGTCGGGGAACCGGCTTGCGTAGACCAGAAGCTTCTTCGGAACGCATCCGCGATGGACACATGTTCCGCCGTAGTTAGCCCCCTCAGCGATCGCTACTCGAGCGCCATGAAGAGCTGCCACCCTTGCGGCACGAACACCCCCGGAGCCCGCTCCGATGACGAACAGATCAACTTCGTACTTGTTCACGAACCCTCGCTCACCGGTAGCCGGCTGAATCGCAAGAACTGGGCGGCCGCGTTGTCGAGGTCGCGGTTGCCACGGGACGGAGGTGCGCCAACCAGCGCACCTTTGAGCCACGAGCGATGCTCAACGCTTGCGAAGCGCGGCCGCATTCATGCAGTAGCGAAGACCGCTCGGCTTCGGCCCATCCGGGAAGACGTGCCCCAGATGAGCGTCGCACACGTTGCACGTCGTCTCAATACGCGTCATTCCATGGCTGCGGTCAGCGTGGTACGCAACAAGCCCCGGTGCAAGCGCCTGGGTGAAGCTGGGCCAGCCGCTCTTGCTCTCGAACTTGGAGGACGCGTCGAAGAGATCGGTCTCACACCCGCCACATGCGTAGATGCCCGGTTCGAAGAGTTTGCACATCGCAGAGCTATGTGCGCGCTCGGTTCCTGCTTAGCGCATGACACGGTACTGCTCCGGGGACAGACGTCGATGCCACTCAGCATCACTCAGCTCGACTCGGCGTGGCGGCTTCGGATTGCCATCGCGAGCCAGCTCAAGAACACCGCGCCAAGTGAGGATGCTTGGGTCAGGCGCCTTGACAGGCGGCGCTGCCTCCGCCCGCTTCAGCGCGGCGACCACTCTGTCGGCATCGAGCTGGAACTGGCTGTAGATCACTACTCCCTCCGGATCGATGATGATGAACCACGGAGTTCCGCCGTTCTGATAGCGCTGCATCAGGATTGAGCCGGCGCCCGGACGCCCCTCACCCGCGTCGTGCCCAAAGACAATGGGGAGCGCGTGCTTCTTCTGCGCTTCCACCATCCGCTCGAACGTGTTTGACTCGAAGTTCTCAAAAACAGTCTGGACGGCTGCGAAGCTCACAAACGAGGACCCGCGGAACGCATCCACCAGACGTGCAAGCGCGGGAAAGCCATCCAGGTGGCAACCAGCGCAGGCGTCCTGGAAACAGAAGATCACTTTGTACGAGCCGGGCATCTTGTCCAGCCCAAAGGAGGCCAAGGGCTGGCCGGACGCGTCAATCCATTGAGTCACGCCGAGTTCAGGTGCGAGCTCATCAGTAATGCCGGTTCGTGTCGAAAGAGTCGTCATCATCGGTCCTGTGTTGAGGTCAAGTCGGTGGCGGTGGCCAGTTGCGGAGCAAGTGCCGACGGGCCGAATCCTTGTGACCGCGAATTGGCGGTCTCCGCACCGTCATCTCGGATCTCGTCGAACGGTCTTTGCAGGGTCGTCAAGAGCCGCCTGAATGGCTCAAGGTCATCACGAGCGGTGGCCGCCGAGAGCGCCGAGACGATCTCGTGGTTCCTGGGGATATATGCGGGGTTCGCATGCCTCATTGAAGCAAGCCGCTGAGCGACGTCTCCAGCATCAGCTCGCGTCCGCTCAAGCCATCGGGAAAGCCACGGTCTGATGGACTCGGAGGCTTGACCGAACAGCCCCACCAGGGGCCTGCTGTTACCGACAGCCGCATCGGTCAGGTATCTGAACGCGCGCGTGTAGTCGACCCGATGCTTATGGAGAAGTATGAGGAAATCTGTGGCGAGCAGGTGATCAGCGGAGTTCAGCCTGGTAACGCCAAGCTTCATCGCCAGCACCTCCCTCCAATAGGAACTGAATCGCTCAGGGAACTGGTCAATGACGGCAGATGCTCGCTCCGCCGCGGACGCACCTGACGCATCTATGAGAGGCAAGAGCGTCTCGGCGAACCGAGCCAGATTCCATTGGGTTGCCTCAGGCTGCTGGCCAAACGCATAGCGCGCTGATGGGTCTCCAGCATTGAACACAGCATCCGGGTCATACGAATCCAGGAACGCGCCAACGTTGTAGCCAAGAGTCTCCCCAGAGATCGACACGTTGTCCGTGTTCAGGAGGCCATGGACAAATCCCACACCCATCCAGCTTGCAACCAGCTTGGCCTGACGGTCAACGACGTTCTCAAGGAAGCGCTCGTAGCGGGTGGGCGTTCCAACCAAATCCGGGTCATGGCGGGCGATAGCGTAGTCAGCCACTACGCGAAGGGCAGCAGCGTCCTTGCGCGCAGCGACGTACTCGAGCGTGCCAACTCGCAGATGGCTAGATGCCACCCGCGTGATCACCGCCGCAGCCTGCGCTTGCTCTCGCTTCACCGTTTCACCGGTGGATACAACCGCTAGAACACGCGTTGTTGGGATTCCCAGCGCGTGCATCGCCTCGCACATCAAGTACTCGCGCAGCGCCGAGGCCAGGGTTGCTCTTCCGTCGCCGCGCGAGAACGGAGTCCGTCCAGCGCCCTTGTAGGCGATGTCACGACGCACGCCAAGAGGGTCAATCAACTCCCCCATCAGGAGCGAACGGCTATCGCCAAGCACCGGAACGAAGCCACCGAACTGATGGCCCGCGTAAGCTTGGGCTAGGGGCTCTGCGCCTGGCGGAACAAGGTTCCCAGAAAGGACGGCGAGGCCCGCTGCACACTTCAACTCAGTCAGGTCTAGGCCAAGCTCCGTCGCCAGCGCTTCATTCAACTGGAGCAGACGCGGCGCGGGCGACCGCGCCGGCTGCCATTTCACGTACATCCCCTGCATATCGCGCGCATAGCTGTTGTCAAACCGCATGCGCAGCATGTAGCTAGACGCGTCATCAATCTGGTCACTGTGGGGCGACCTGACAGTGAACTTGGGACAGATCGTCATTGCTGGCAGCTAAGGAAGGTGCTCGTCCGCCGACCGTGCTCGGAAACCATCAAGCGGGGACGGGACTTGCTGTGATGGATCAGCAGGTGGGTAGCACCCACAGATCCATCACGAGGTGGAAATGGGGAGGAGCACTCCCCTTCTCTCACTTGGCCGACGTGTCCGACTTAGCGGGCAACTTCCAGTGATTTCGCGGGTAGTGACAGGTGTAGCCGTTAGGTCGCTTTTCCAGGTAGTCCTGGTGCTCGGGCTCTGCCTGCCAGAAATCTCCGGCCGGTGCCACCTCAGTCACCACCTTGCCCGGCCAGATGCCTGACTCGTCGATGTCGGAGATGACTTCCTTCGCAACGCCGTACTGCTCGGGCGTCGTGTAGTAGATGCCCGAGCGATAGGAACCACCGCGATCGTTGCCCTGCCGATTTGGCGTGCTCGGATCGTGGATCTGGAAGAAGAACTCAAGGAGCTCGCGATACTTCATCCGCTCCGGGTCGAAGACAACCTCGATGGCCTCAGCATGCGTGCCGTGATTCCGGTAGGTTGCGTTCGGCACGTCACCGCCGCTGTAGCCGACGCGGGTGCTCGTAACGCCCGGCAGCTTACGAATCAGATCTTGCATCCCCCAGAAGCAGCCTCCGGCAAGGATCGCGGTTTCAGTCTTGGTCATGTTCAAGTCCATGGTTGGTGGATAAGTTGCATTCAGCTGTTTAAACGCCAGCGCTTCGACAGCGCGCATCGAGTCAGCAAGTTGGGCCAACGATCAGGCCGAGACTCCGGCCGGCCGCACATCCCCATCTTTCGGTGGATCGCTGAAATCACCGCTCGACATGTGCAGGCTACGCATCCCCTGCCTCATCGTCATCAGCTGAGCTTGGAATCTGCGGCATCCGTCGCAAACATCAAGGTGCCGTCTTAGCGCATCACCTTGCTCATCATCCAACTTTCTGTCCATCGCGTCGGACAGCATCCTCGACATCCGACTGCAGACACTCATGACCAGCCCCCTAGGGTTCCCACTAGCAGCTATCGAACAGGTCGCATCTTTCGACAGTGATAGTAGGCCGTCATACTAGGGCGCATGAAGTCAACGCGTCTCATCCTGTTTGCAGCGCGTACAGCAAATGAAAGCTCAGGGCGAGTTTGCCGACTCCATAGGCCAGCGATACCTACCATTGCGAGAGGCACATGACCTATATGGATGACCCCCTGAACACACTTTTCACCCGTTTCCGACCAACGGCCAAGATGTCGTTCAGCGGCACTGTCTGCGGAATGCTGGAAGACCAGCATGAAGTTGAGCTTGGGCACCTGCATCTCATGCGGAAAGGAAGCATGACGGTGCAACCTCGAGGTGGCACCGCTGTTCATCTAGGCGAGCCGGGTATGGTCTTCTTGCCGCGCTCGCTGCCGCATACACTGACAGCTGATGAAGGCAACGATGCGACGTTGCTATGCGCGACTGTGGAGATTGGCCAGCAGGCTGGATCCCCGTTGGCTCTGGCGCTCCCCGAGGTTGTGGTGCTTCCCTTTCGCAAGATGCCCCCACTTCATCCGGCACTGGAGCTCCTTTTCGCCGAATTCGCCACTGCCGGCAGCGGGCGTCAAACTGCGCTCGAAAGACTGCTCGAGTACATCATCATCTTGGTCCTGCGCCATCAGATGGAAGCTGGCGGCGCCAAGACAGGTTTGCTTGCTGGCTTGGCCGACCGTGGTCTATCGCGAAGCCTGACAGCGATGCACCATGATCCAAAGAGGCGGTGGAGCCTTCAGTCACTTGCCGAGGAGGCTGGCATGTCACGCGCACGCTTCGCCGAACGCTTCCATGAGGTCCTGGGAACCACTCCCATGGCCTATCTTGGTGCATGGCGGATCAGCCTTGCGCAGGACCTGCTGCTGCAAGGCAGACCTGCAAAGTCGGCCGCAGCAGATGCCGGCTACACAAGCGCTGCAGCTTTTACGCGCGCGTTCGCGCGAAGCGTAGGAAGGTCACCGACCCAATGGCTCGCGGAACGGCGTGACTCGGAAGAGTCCTAGGACGCTGATATCGAAGCGACCAGACTCACTCCTTGCCTGGCAGATGAAGTCACTACGGGTGTCCAGCGAAGCTGCATCCCAACGGCTGGATGATCAGCTCTGCTTCGCGGTCTACTCCACCGCGCATGCCCTCCAGCGAATCTATAGTCGATTGCTCAAGCAGCATGACCTTACCTATACCAGATACTTGGTCATGCTTGTCCTGTGGGAGCGAAATGCGTTAACGGTGTCGGAGATTGGCGAGCGTCTGTTCCTTGACTCCGGAACAACCACACCGCTGCTCAAGCAACTTGAAAGAAGTGGGCTGATTACACGACTGCGCTCCGCTTCTGACGAGCGGCAGGTCATCGTGTCATTGACGGAATCTGGTCGAACCCTGCAAGAGTCGTGCAGTTCGATTCCCAACTGCATCGCCGACGCTATGAAGATCGGCCAACAACGGGCGAAGAATCTCCAGGTCGACCTGGAGATGCTCCGGACCAACATCGATCTATCTGACTTGGCACGTCCCCAATAGCCATCGATGGCTATCATCAGTCTCATGAGTAGATGCACTGCACCAGTTCGCGGACATAGTTCATCGGCAGCCGCTGCGGCCTGTCCTCAATGCCGCTACCGTAGCGGCTACTACGGCGGATATGGCGGCAACCGTTCTTACTCAAGTCCTTCGTACCCATCGTCCGGTGGCAGTAGTTGGGCCGCTAGGAGTTCTGGTGGCGGCGGATCCGGAAGCAGTGTTCGGCCTCGCTGGTCTCGACCAGGATCATCTGTGTCGTACACACCAGCCCAGGTTCAGTCGCTTACGCCGATCCGCCGCACGTTCGAAGAACGCGCGACGGTGCCGAGTCTTCGGGACATCTTCCTGTGCCATGCGTGGGATGACCGTGCGGGCGCTGCGAAGGAGCTGCATGACTTGCTGGAGTCGCTCGGCGTCACAGTCTGGTTCAGCGAGAAGGACGTCGGCCTTGGCGTTCCGCTGATGCGGGCTATCGACAAGGGCTTGGCGAACTCGCGGATCGGGCTTGTGCTGGTCACGCCGGCGCTGCTGCGCCGCCTACCCGCAGAGGGCATCGCCGACAGGGAGCTTTCGGCGCTCTTGGCGCGTGATCAGCTTATCCCTGTCGTTCACAACACAACTTACGAGGCGCTCCGCGAGGTGAGTCCATTGCTTGGCTCCCGAAGCGGGCTGAATACCGCCGAGGAGCCCATGGCGTCGGTCGCAGCCAAGCTTGCTGAACTTGTCGCAATCGTTTGAGTTCGGAGGCAGGCTGACGGCCGACCCGCCGCCACGAGCTGGAGTTCGCCTATGAAAGCGCACCTCGGCGGTGACGAGAACTAATGCGCCGGCGGGCAAATAAATGAGGCGCCGAGGCTTGTTTGCTCTGCATTCCAGTCTCATCATCCAGCAGTCACTATCCCTGCAGAGGACAGCCGATACCCACTTTCGCCGCCCAGCACCCCTCCGCCGTGGATGCCCTGGCGCCGCGAAGGTCAGGCCCAGTCGCCAAGCGAGGCAGGACGACCTCAGCCCTGCTGCGCAGGTTCCGCGGGCAAGGCGCGCCGGCCAGGATGCCGCCACCGGCGCCCGTGACCGCAGAAGCCACTCGGCTCGAGGCGCTGTCCAAATACGACGTCCTCGACACTGAAGCTGAACCTCAATTCGATTTCATCGTCCGATTGGCTAGCGAGCTGACCGGCAGCCCAGTCGCCGTCCTCAACCTCATCGCAGAGGACCGCGTCTGGACCAAGGCTGCCGTTGGCCTGCCCCAGGGCCGGCAGATGATCCGCGAGCAGGCCTACTGCTCCCTTGTCATCGACAGCCCGCAGGGCCTGCATATCGTCGATCTGCGCCAAGACGCGCGCACCCAACACCTGGCGCTGACCGTCGACAAGGGTTTCGTCATGTACAGCGGCGTGCCGCTGTGCGCCTCCTGCGGCCGGCCTATCGGCACACTCGCCGTCCTGGACACGATTGCACGCCGCCTGACTGACCGCCAGCTTGACTGGCTGGAGCAACTCGCCCACCAGGCCATGGCGCTGCTTGAGCTGCGGCGCAAGCAGCGTGAGCTGCAGGAGGCCCAGGCAGAGCTACAGCGGCTCGCCAACACCGACGCGCTGACCGGCTTGATGAATCTGCGAGCCTGGCAAGAGGCCAATGTGCTGGAGCGCGAGCGCCTAGAGCGCTGGGGCGAAGGGCATGCGGTCATCGCGCTGGACTTGGACCACTTCAAGAAGGTCAACGACACGCACGGCCATGCGGCGGGCGATGCGGTGCTCCGCGCCGTTGGCAGCCTGCTGGCGCGAAGCTTCCGCAAGCTGGACTCGGTCGCTCGCATCGGGGGAGAGGAATTCGGCGTGCTGCTTCCACATACAGGCGCCGCGGACGCGGCAGTGCTGGCCGAGCAGTTGCGTGAAGCCCTGTCAGAGCTGCAGATCCCGTTCGGCAACCTCGAGTTGCGCATCAGCGCCAGCATCGGCGTTGCTCACAGTAGCGAAGCATCCCCTGAGGGGACGCAGGCCCTGGCTGACGAACGCAGCTACGCAGCGAAGCGTAGCGGGCGAGATCGTGTCGTTAGCACGACAGAACCACTTGACCCATAACTTCAGCGGAATGAACGCCGTTTACACCGACCACGCGTCTCTAGCAGCCGAACCGACATCTTGACTCGGACGCTATTGCCGCCCGCTCACGCGCTATGCGGGATGCTGCGGGAGGGCAACCATCTTCAGCTTGCTCTGTATCCAGAGCTAACCTGGGTCAACACGGGAGTCCCTATGGGGCAAGCGCAGGCTAGATGCACCGCATGCCGTGCGGGGGAGCTCAAGACAGGTGCGAGCCATGCCTTTCAAGAGCGCTTGGCGCAGAGGTAACCACCCGCCAGGATTCGTTCAACGCACTTTCCAAGGCTGACGCGGCAGCGACTTATTCACTCCTCCGCCCACTATGAACGCTGCTTATATCGCGACGCCACACCACACTTGAGCGTAGCTACAGGAGGAACAATGGACTACAGCAACAAAGCAGAGGTCGAGGACTTCGCCAAGCGATTCGCGGATGCCGTCAAGCTCTGGGGAGTAAAAGAGAAGGTAGCGCCGGAACTGGATCCACAAAAACTTGAGAGCCACATGGCGTCGATGCATCGGCAATGGATCAAGCGCGCAGTAGATGCTGCCAGTGCGGCCTACGGCGATGAGCTCCAGGCCGCCGCGGCAAATAGGTCGAAGCGCACGCTGGAGGTTGAGCTCGCTGGCGTCTGGCAGTTGGCGCTCAACTCTTATGCCAATTTCTTTCCATGCTATCTACCCGAGAAGTTTCAAGAGTTGCTGGCAGAAGTCCCCGAGCAACGCGTGACCCTTGGTCGCTCAGCAGTCGAATCGCTAAAAGCGCACGCGCTGCCGCTACTCGCCGAGATCGAGAACCCTGGAGACTCCATCATCTGGGCGGTGTTCGGGCTGATCCGGAACGCCCCGAGCTCGGACGTAGTAGACGCTATCGCCCATCGTCGGCTCACTCCGGCAAATTCCTTCGAGCTCTACTACGGCTTGTTCGGTCTATTGCTGCAGGCGGACGCGTACCTCGAAGACGGCAAACGTGAGGCCGCCTATTCTTGCCTTCTGGATGCCCAACAGGCCTTGGGAATCGCCGCAGGTTCTCGATCCATAACCCGGCACTTCGCGGAGTCGGCTAGAAAGCGACTAGGGGTCGTGGGCGGTGTGGCGCGGGCCGACGAGAACAGTATCTTCACTATCCGCCAGACCGACCTCTACTACGAGTTAAGAGTTGGGCCAGGCGGCACAGTAAGACCGTGGGATTCCGCAGAAGCAGCCGCCTACGCGGTGGAGGATGCGATGCTGAGGGAGACTGAGCTCAAGGAGCTGCCGGCGAAAGGTCCGCTGTCCGCCGACA
>JACCDG010110752.1_pt1 | contig 15347 bp, 24 predicted proteins | sample 7442471 | NCBI WGS metagenome assembly JACCDG01 (sample SAMN15323444, study PRJNA562643) | freshwater metagenome | isolation source: river surface water | place: USA:Blue River Watershed | collected 2017-08-17
AGCTGTGATAATACTTGGCATTTCGTCCTCTCTAAACGACTGGCGGGGAGATCGGGAGCAACCCCCCCGCCATGACTAAGTGTGTTGCTTATACGTTCTGGTTAAGTGTGAATGCACCGCCAGCAGTCAAAGTAACTGCTGAGCCATAACCGTAGTAACCAACTTCAACCTGACCTGTACCAACGATGTTAGTACGGAGTTGTAGTGGGCCGGCACCTTCGTACCATGTGAACGCCTCACGGTTTAGCATGATGATTGAATCATCGCCTGTACCTGAGATGTATGGATCTACGAATACTGGTAGTCCCATTACTGAACCAACTGCGTTACCTGGCTCTACTACGCCAAGTCCGTTTGATGAGTTTCCAGCAACGTTGAATAGTGGACGCTTTGATGAATCTGTCAAAGCAATCAAAGCAGCCCATTGATCAGGAGTTACGATAATTCCAGTTGGGAAACGCTTTGTTGCGTTGTAGATTGATGCTGCACCGCGTGAGATGTAGCCAGCGAACTCATCACCATCGAATGGAAGTGTGATAACTGTTGAATCAAGTGTTCCAGCCTGTAGTGCTGTAACCATTGCTGTATCTGTTGCCTTTGCGTATGCGTTAGCCATAAGAAGAACCAACTCGTCAAAGAATGCCGGTGATGTACGGTCTAGAACTTCTACATCGAATTTCTGCATTCCCGCGTACTTGGCGACTGAGCAAGAAACATACTCGATCTCTGTCTGAGTATCTGAGAATGCACCCTTTTCAGCAGCAGCAGCTACTGTTGGAGCAGTCTTTACGCGAGGGATTTCAAAAGTCATTCCAGCAGCTGGAAGTACCGCATTACGAACTGCTGAAATTGCAGGACGAATGTTTGTTGTCTTTGGATCCCAAATTGTTGTTAGTTGAGGAGTTGGTACAAGACCAGCAACCTCAGTTGTTGTTGTATCTGATGCAGCAGCAACATACAACTTAGATGTCTCATCGCCCATTGCTGCGCGAACTGAGTGCTCTAGGTATGAACCTGCTGAGACGATAGGGGTACGGACACGCTGTGAGTTAAGCGGATGTGATGTCGCCTTAACTTCAGCCTTAGCAGCTTCAACCGTCTCGGTTGATACTGCCTCTGAAACGGTTTCTGACACTAGGTCATCTCCTTCGGTCTTAGGATCCTCGATCTGAGGCTCCGGGGTTGATTCGGATGCAGCTTGTCCAGGTGTTTCGGCAGCTGCTACCTTTTCCACTTCCGCTCCTGGGATTGCTCCATCAGTTACGAGTGAAACTTCAATTAAGTTAGATGCAGAGATAGCCATAACGCCATCCTTGTTTTCCCATGCATCTACTTCAACGCCAACGCTGAAATCGCTACGCAATCCAGTCGCTGCTTCCTCTAGGGCATCGTTACCAGCGTTTGTCTTAGCAATACGAAATGAGGCTGTGATGCCTGTATCGTCCTGAGACCACTCAACGAGTTTTCCAAGAGGTTTGGTTTTGTTATGTTCTAAAACTAATTTGGTGTTCTTGCCAAAGTTAATTGAGTTAGGCAAAAACTTTGTGCGACCTGCTGAAGTGTTACCTTCTGCGTCCCATTGCACAATACGACCTGCGATGATGCGTGATTCAGCATCTGATGCAGTGATTGATACCGGCATTGTTATTTTCATGTGTCGATTAGATCCTCTTCTTCGCGAATCTCTTGAACGCTCATTGCGCCAATACGATTCAGGATTTCGTAAACCTGAGCGCGCTCCAAAGGATTACCGCGCAGGTATTCGTCTAGCGAGTAACGGATTTCATTGTTTTGACCGACAAAATCCGGCATTGACAAACGTTGTTCGATTGCCAAAAGTAAATTACGACCACCAAAATCGATTAGTGAACGACGCTCCGCTGTTGCATTGGAGTATGTCATCGAGGTTGTTTCAGCGCTTGCAAAGTAAGCAGGTAAGCCAATAGCGCGGCATAATTCCAACGCTACATACTGACGAGCCTCGTTTAGTTGCAGTTTGTTTGGATCAATTCCCATTGCCTGCAATTCGACATCAGCATTTAGAAATGCGGTTGATCGTGTACTGCGGGCAACGCGCCAGGCTTCAAGCAATTTGCCAATACGCTCGCTAGTAAGATTCGTTCCGTTTGACTTTAGAACCATCATCGGTACTGGCTCTTTAGCAAATGCTTCTGACGCATTTTCTAAGGCAACAGCTGCGCGGATAGTGCGACCGGCTCTACTGAGGAACCCTTCATCAAGTCCATTGAACACAACCAAACTGCCAACGCCCATTGAAGGAGTATCTAGTCCATCGATTGTGTAACCGATGATCTCTGTTTGGTTTGCGTTTGTTTTGTATGTTACGCGCTCTGGTGCAACGCGTGTCCATTCTTGAATACGTCCATCAGCATACATAGACATAACTTGTCCATACGCCACGCCATGGAATAACAAATCCTCAGCAATGAAAGCATAAATAGCAGAACCGGGAACGCGCGAATCAGGTTGGTTTATTACTCGATTGGGTTCGACGTGTGCGCCGGTACTTTTGATGTATTGCTCTAGTGGCAATGTGGCAAGGCTGCATAAGATGTTACGCGCTCTTGCGATCGTTGGTATTGCCATCGCCTGTTGGCGTGTAGCACTTGACAACGGATAAAAGTAGTTGTTGTAACTTGAGTTGAAAGGTGCTGGAGTCGCAGCTGCGTCTACCGTAAGTCCTACCGGTTCAGGAGCCTTCGCGAACAAATCTCTGAGTGCCATTAGCACAAAAGTATAGCATAATCAACCCAACACGATGTCCACTTCTGAGTCTGGACGTGTCGCAAAGTGAGACACCATTGCCATTCCAACTGTTGCGCAAATTGTGGCACCAGATGCTTTTCGCCCTAAATACCAACCTCCATCTTTGAAAGGCAATTTAACAGCGGATAAGACTTGCTTATTGAGTTCCATCTGGTTCGTATGAACGAGCCTCTGTGACGTAATCGCCGAGAGCATCTCGTCGCAAGCCTGTCCATAAATGGCTCCGTCGATGGCAGTTGTTGGAATACCTGCTGGAATCAATCGAGAAGCAACTGCGCCAGCCGTCTGACGACTATAAGCGACCGTCTCCACGCTGTAACGCTTCGTCCAGACAGCGATACTGTTCGCAAGGTCTTTATCGTCAATCGAAACTGGATTCGAATACGTCTCCAGTAATACAACACAGAACTTGTCCCCAACAAGTCGCTGCGCTGCAACTAACGCAGCTGCTTTTCGATCTGGGCTTAGATCAATAGCCATCCAAGTTGGTTGCTCCCGATCCAAAGCGAGCATACCCTCAGATGCGCACTCTGACCAACTTGACGGATTGATGGCTGGGTTGATCTGGCTTACCCATTGGCATAAAAGTTCTGTGCGAATAATAGACTCATCATCTGACATTGCAGATTTGAGATTGTCGATGTGGATTGTATGTCCAAGGCTTGGGTTGGCTTGTTGCCAGCCCTTCATGTCATCGATTGCGCAACCTGGTTCTGCCGACCACTCGAACCAACCAATCGGATCATCGGATCCAGCAGCTGCTGCTAATCCGCGTTCGCGCATACGAAGCAAGATTACGGAATGTTGATCGCCAGCATTGGAATACATAATCGCCATTGGATTCTTAGATGCCATCTGAGTAAAGCGAAGCGATGCCCACACTTCATCGTCTTTGTATTCGCGCACTTCGTCCAGGTGGATTGTGTCGGGTGCTGCAATACCACGAGCAGCCGAGTTGTTGGCTCTTACCAGGTATCGGGTGCCGTCATTGAGTTTGATCTCTTGGCTTCCCTTTGTTTCGTACTTCTTAACAAACCGAGTCACAAGTTGTTCATTGGCTTGGATGATTTCATCGATTTTCCAAAAGATTTCAGATGAGGTTGTGAGTTTGTGGGCTGTGTGGATCTGCAAACGCTCTCCCCAAAGAAACATTCCAGCCAAGATTCGAAGCTGCATGAAGGTAGATTTACCATTCTGACGAGCCATAATCACGCCTACTTCGTTGTGATACCAGCGTCCATCAGGCTTGACTCGGTGCATTTCAATAGCCAAAAGTTTCTGCCAAGGGAGCAGTTTGAAGGTCTCACCAGTCACCGGATCAATCAATTTCTCGCAAAAGTCAATCATTTCTTGCCCGCGGGAAGGTAAATCGACCGCTTTTGACCTAATACGCGGTTCTGTCGCCCCTAGGTAAGCCGTAGGAGCCTGTTCTAAGCCGTTTTGAGGGTTTTGAGTCATATCTAGTCGGTACTCTCCTGATAGTGGCTTATTGAGCCGTTTTTGGGGGCAAAAGATCCAAGGGGGGTCATGGGTGTCTTAGGTTCAACAAAAAAAGCCCCACCCTTGCTTAGATTGCATCGCTTGCACAATGCTTGCAGGTTATCCATTGAATCATCACCTCCTAAGCGTCTTGGTATTACATGATCAACATGAGTAGCTTCTAACCCACATCGCTGACAAGTATGTTGATCTCTAGTTAATACTCTTTGACGGATCTTACGCCATAACGCTGTTGATCCATCATCTCTTAATGCTGATTGCTTAGCCATTAGTGATAGTTATTCTTTTGAAAGAAGTCCCATGCTTTACATGGTGAACCGTATCTGTTATCTATGTACTTCAATCCCCACATCACTTGCTGCTCTGCTGTTGCATCCTTTAGATAAGTAGATCGTCCTTGTGGTATTCCATAATGAGAGCCATTAACAGCATCTGGATTCCATGCTGATTCTTTTCCATAGAGTTTGCTTAAACAACTCATCTGGTATTTATCATCTACTAATACAGCTGCATACTCTTTGATTGTTAATCTTTTAACCTCATCAGGTGCATCAGCGTAAGCCGGTGAAAACAGAGATATCCCAATAGCAACTAGCACCCCGCGACCTACCCGCCTCAGCGGGTCGCGGTGAGCCCTTGATGGGCTCTGCGCCGTTAGCGTACCATCGCTGTCAAATCCATTTACATAAGTGCTGGTCAGAGCGGTGTTTCTAAAACCTGGTTCGACCAATGCCTTTAAGTGCTTCAACATTTTCATCTCCAATCGCCCACATTGAACAGCGCCAACGATGCTTAATTAACTCGCCTGATCTAGTAACAAAAGCCATATTGGCAGGTAGGTAAGCAGCATGAGCATTTGATTCCCATAACTGATTAACCCATCGACCGTTAGAGCTAAGAGGTACCAGGCAGATGCCGTTGCCATGTTCAAGCCATTTGTTAATCCAAGGTGTAATCTTGCTGAATGGTGGATTCATCCAAACTCGACCCTCCCAAGGAAGAGCTAAACCATCATCCTCAATCGTGTAATGTTTGTCAGCAGGAACAGTTATCATTTCACTATTGGATGATGCTACATCTAGGTCAAATCTGATATCTAAAGCATCAAACACCCATTTAGGCGTGTAACACTCGTCATTCTTAATCGGTTCAATCATTGATGTCCCCAACCTGTTCCCTTGAAAGATATGCCAAAGGTGCCATAAACACGGCGCATTGACTCATTGCAACAGATTGGATCTGCCTCCTCATGGATTGATCTTTCCATCTCCATTGCTATCTGGCACTTTACGCATTTGTACTCATAAATCGGCATGGTAGACAATCCTTCCCTTCAAAGTTCCAACTACCGCACTTGATGCATCTCTGGATCTCATCACTTGGCGCAGCTTGATGAATGATCGGCATAATGTCCTTGACTTTAACAAAAGCCAGGTATTCGCCTGCATCTTCTCCTTGACCATTGCATCGCATGATAACCATTGGTAGTTTTCCATTAGCGTTGGTCTCAGCCTGTTTAATCCAGGCTAAGGGCTGAAAGTCTGAGCGAGCCTTTACCTCGATGCTAATCGTCGGGATGTTGAGAATGTCCTCACCCTGACGACCAGCACCGGCGGTATCGGCATAAGCCCAAAACTGTTTCAGATAATCGGCTATAACTTTTTGAGTTCGATAGCCTCGATGTTTGCGATGATTAGCAGGCATTGGTTACGCCCATGACATAACCGCCCCAAGCAGCTAGTACAGCAACAGCCAAATACAAAAAGTGGATTAAATCGTTTTTATCCATTGACTGCCTTGCATCGTTTACAAGTCCATGTGGCATTAGCGCCATCATCTACCTTGTCCGGTATGGCAATCTCCGCAATGACAACTGGTTCATTACATAACTGGCAACGAATCTCAGCTGCCATGAGGTTGATCCATTGCCCATTTACTTTAACTTCAACAAATCCCATTATGCTCTCGCCTTCTGTTTCTCCCATTTACCTGATGATGCCAAGTTGTACCAAACTGACGGACAAGCCATCATCGGAGCCTTGTTACCTGATGGACAAAAGAATCCACCCCAAGCGCGTCCATTCTTTTCGCCTTCACGCCATGTCATACTTCCATGCTCACATTCCTCATGATTCTGGACTCCCAAGATACCTTCAACATTAGCGATAGCCTCAGCTGCGCTAATCGCTGGAGGTTGTGTTACATCGCCATAAATTGGCTCCTTTGACCAAGGATCAGCAGCTAGTGCTTCCTCTTTAGTCTTAAAACTTGGCACTTCTTTAGCCTTCGCAATGTCCTTGGCGCTTAGGCGTTCGACCTTGCTCATTTCCTCTCTGGAAGGTCTCTTGCCTTTAGCTGCGTAACCTCCGTTTGCAAGTGCTCGACCGATCGCAGAAGTCTCGCAGTTCTCCAGCGCTGAAGTTGAATTAACACCACGATCAGTAACCTTCTCCTCAGCGTATCCTGTCGAAAACGCCACGCTATCTGCGAAAGTTCGATAAAGGTATGCTTTAACAATAAATCGATCATTCTGAAAACTCTCCAATTCTGTGCTTATTCTGAAATCGGGGAAGTCCTTAATAAACTTCTCTAAACGGGTTTCAACCGTTTCGTAATCTGCCAAATTAAACACTTGGTAACTCCTCTTGTTTCATTAGATACTCGGTTTGTTCCGGTAGTGACCAGACTGTACCGTCTGCCCATGTCTGAACCTCGATGGCGCAGCTGTTGCAATAGTGTCGGCGTGTGCCTTGACTGCGTGGATGATTGCTTATGACTGTGTAACTTGCTGGCTTTTGCCCGAGTAAAGTGTTAGTGCCAAATCGCACTTTGCAGTAATCGCACCAAACTCCAGGGGCTGCTTTAATAACTGTCAAGGTCAGCCCAGTCAGTTGATGCAATTTGTCCAGCGAGCGCAATGTATGCTGCGCCGTCCTTGTAACTGTCTGCGTGGTGTGGCGTTTCTTGTAGGCGTGAGACTTTGACAAGTGCCATACAGATTGCGACTTCGTGAGGCTCGATGTCGCGTTCAAGGTAGGCGCTCCAGAGTTTGGCAATTCGAAGGTGATTGAGAGCTGCCAAGCCGTAATCTTTACCTCTGTCTGCAATGAGGTCTTTTGCTTCGTCAAGGATGTCATTAGCGCGCATTAACACTCACGCGCTGACCGCTCTTGCCAATTACCAAACCTTCACGCTTACCCTCTTGAAAACCTTTGCCCCAACCGACGATAAACCATAAAACATTAGCGATTAGTAATAAAACAATTACTGGTACTTGTAGATCCATTTACTTTGCTCCCATTTCTAGTAGATCCTCATTGATGATTTGTGGTTCCATGTGATTAACGATCTCATAAGTCTTGCCGTTTGGATGGATTGATGGAGCAGCTGCTACATAGCCTTTCCACTTGATGTCGATACCCTCTTGCAATGTTCCCTTAAACAGGGTCTCAACTGGTGCCTTGTAATAAAAGTGAAATCCATCGCCAGTCTTGACTGTAAATGTTGGTGTTAGTTCCTCGATGATCTCGCCACCATTACGGAAATCGACATCGAATACGACCAAACCTGATGGCTGACAAGCAATGCCAATGTTCATGTTTGGATCCATCTTGTGCCAAAACTTTAACATCTCCCACTCATTAGACGCATCAAGGTATGCGCGCTTAATTAGGTCAAAGTGAGGATCTTTTGAATGTGGCTTTAATGGTAGGACTTTCCAGCCGTCATAAATGTACTCAGCTGCTTGACCTAAGATTCCACCTTCATCGATGGTTTGTGCTAGTTCTTTCATTTTGCTCATTTTTGCTCCCATGTCAGTTGTTTGGGGTCTGACAAGGATTACGGTCTCACATTTGGCAGACAATTACACGTTTATTTAGATAACGAAACGGTAACGATTTAGCCCCAACGTTTGCCCTGGTAAATGAATGAGCCGTCCTTTGGATCGATTGGGATGAGTTCAGGTGTGAAGCGCTTGCCATGCAAAGTACCTACGACAAAGCCCATCTGCCAATTGGCATAACCCTTTGTGTAGCCCATACCAGGGCTTGAAAGGTCTACTAGGTTGCCAACCTCAACACCCCAGACAATGCGCCCGTATCGCCCTCCAGAGGCTTCTGAGTGGGCTGATAGCCCAAGTCTGTGAGTGTGTCCCGACACGATTGATTTACCCATACGCATAGCACCGTTTAGGGCTGTTTGTCCAGGCTTGTTTGATAGTGGGAAAGCGTCTCCATGGCAAGTGTGCCAACCTGGAGCAAAGTCAAAACCGTTTGGATGGTACTTAATACCAGCCTTGTCATAGCCCATAAACTTGTCATAACGCAGCTCAGGCAGATTCATAAATGCAGGAAGTCTGCGAGATAGGGACTTGTAAACACGCGCTCCATGATTGGAGCCAACTACGTCAGTAACGCCTAAATACTCAAGGATCTCTAAAGTGAGTTTGCGATCTTCATCGATGTTGCCTTCGACCTCTTGCCAAGGTTGAGCAAATCCACCGAGTTGAGGTAGATCAATCTCATCACCAATACAGATGGTTTGATGAGGCTTGTAAGCCCTTAAAAACTTGCCTAAATTCTTGACTGCTGCTTCATGAAAGAACGGGGCTTGAATGTCTGAGATCCAAGCAATTCTTTTGACTGTCATTAGTCCTCGTCGTCGTCCTCATAGTCACCAAACCGCTCTGGCTCGATAGGGTCTGGCAAGATCCAACCTGGATACGACTGAACATCGGTAATCATAAACAAAGTGATGCCCTCGCTAAAACCAGCCTTACGCAGAGATTTGTAGTATTCATGTAACCCGATGCAGTAAGCATCAAGTTTTGAGTAACCTTGTTCCTCTAGCGCCTTGGTAGGTTTCTTTGCCATGTGGATAAGTGTCCCTTACTTCTTAAGAAGTTCCATCATCTGTTCTTGGCGTGTCTCTATTCTTGCCAATCGGTCAGCGAGAGATGATCCACCATTCGGCGTAAGAGTCCACAACCAACCGCGAACCAAATAACGCAAACCGCCAACAACAATAGTAAGCGTCGAGAAAATAGCGAGAACGAGTCCCGCCCAATCATTTGCCGTCACCGTAGTCCGAATGATTCATCTTTAGGATTTAACCAACGTAGAACCGGTGGGATTGTTGCCAACGCACCAGCGTAAGCAATGTTCTTTGGGTTATTCTCGCCGGCAGCGACAAGTGCAAGAGCAGCTGTCAGGAACGCTCTGCCCCAACTTGCTAGCATCTTCTTTAGGTCTTGGCTCATCTGTTCCTCCTAGTAACGGGATGTTAAAAAACTTCGAATCCGTATCGCCAGCCTTTGTAAAACTGATGTGGATGTGCTTGGTGTGTGGATTAACTCCAGTGTATTTGCGCCAGCGCCAGAGGCTTCTAGCGCTTGCAATTTTGTGATTAAAGATGACATAAGCAATGCGTTTATCTGTTCGGGCTGCAATTCGAATCTGGTCGGCAACGTAAGCAGCTGTGGAGGCTTGTTTGTCGAAATCAGCATCGAGATCGATAGCGCGGACATACCCTGAATCAGGGTCAGGGTTATGATCGCTCTTTCGGGTTGAGTGCTTGGCGTCCCCGATTGTCCCGTCCGAGTCACGCTTTCGATCTGGATAAGCATCGTCTGCCTGTTCTCTTAGTTGGACAACTGATTTCGATAAACGAGGTTTCATTAAAGCCCGAGAGCCTTTAAGTCATCTGTTGTTAAGCCAAGAGCAGCAAGTTTTGCTTGCGCTGCTTCTTTGGCTGCTTCTGCTGATTCTTTAGCAGCTTCTTTGGCTGCTATAACTTTAAGATGATCTGCAACTTCCTTATCCCGGATCGCTTGCTCATCCTTGGTCATTTCGCGTTCAATTTCCTCGCCTGTTGCAACATCGTAAATCTTGATTAAATCTGCCATTTTAACTAGCCGCCAATCCGTAAATAGCAACATCGATAGTGATGTTTGATGATGATGATTTGAACTTGATACCTGAATAAGCCTGAGCAGCGTAAACAAGTCCACCAAAGAATACTGCTGCATTTCCTTGTTCTTGACGGAAACCTGTTCCATGCCATGCTGGTAATGGTCCAGAACCTTGTCCAACTTGATTAATGTTAATTGTGAAATTAGATGCGCTTGAAGCACTATCGGTTGTTAAAATAAAAGCAGAACCATTGTTGGTTGAAGCATTGCCCAAAGAACCACCATCATTTTTTAATGAACCAGATGCACCATAATATGCCGTTGTCTGGTCAGTTGAAGAATATCGTAAATTAAAAAGGAGATCGTTGTCAGCAGTTGCAGCATAAAACTTTTCACAAACAATTACATAAGTTTTGTAAGTGGATGTAAAGCATGAATCAATCGCAAGTGATGCAACGTTGCTTGCTGTCTGACGCGTAATCAAAGTCATCGCACCGCTGGCTGGAGTTGTCCAAGCAGGTACGCCAGCAGAGACACTTAATACCTGTCCTGTCGATCCAATACCTAAACGAGTGTTTGTATTAGCAGTTGATGATCGGTACTCAATATCACCAAGAGTTGTTGATGGATTAAGCGCTTTGGTGGTCGTGTCGATAGAGGAGCCGAGCGTGCGGATAGCAGCTGCGCCGTCCTTAACGAGGTCGGTATCGTCTGGGGTTTCCCAAGCGTAGTTAGTTGTTGTTGCCATTTTTCTCCTTTATCAGGCTACTATTGTAGCGTCAATCCATTCTAGGGTCGGGCTTAAAGTATTCCATGTCTCGGCTGCTGAGACTCCGTTCCAACGAGTGGACTGGAGGCTGTAAGCAGTTGGTGAGACATTCAAAGTCAAGTAAAGCGAGTTGTATCCAGCGCTGAAAGTCCAACCTTCAATAAAGCCCTGAAATTGTCCATTGGTAATGTTTGAAGGTAGATCGGTAATGTTTACTGGCATACCCATAAATACCTCTAGCAAAGCATCCCGATCAGAATCGTCAATTTCTGGGTTGCTAATTGGAAAAGTAATTGACTTAAACTGAGCCTGGGGAAAGGCGCGCAAGGCAAGATAGAAATCTGCTTGATCCTCAGCATCGGCAAGATTATGTAATGAGGTAGTTATCTCGTAAGCCTGTTGCCCATAAATAGCAATAGATTCTGCATTAGAGGCTGATGTTTGGTTGCCATTGCGATAAACAATGGTTACGTTGTTGCGAACATCTCCTGACCGTTTTTGGGTTTTAATGCCACGAGCCAAGGCATGATGACCGGTTAAGTCTACATAACCATTGGCAGTAAGATATTGGCTTCTATGTGTAGAATCTGCATAACCAATACGACCTTCTGAATCCTCGTAAAGATACCCAAGCCCAGAAGTAGCCAGATCGGAAACAAGAGAATAAACATCGGTTGTTGAGGCTGTTCTAGCTGCTAACTCATAATCACCTGGTTGATCGATCTCACCAAGTCCAGCGTTTTCAGCATTAGCCCAGGTTGTCGTTGGAGTGTATCCAGCCCAAGTTGTTGCAGCCGGTACTTCATTCCAGGTATTAAACAATAACTCGCTAAGAATTGTGTAAATCTGGTCGCCATCGAAGTCTTTAACTAAAACACCCTCTGTGAGGGTCTTAGGCAGTTTGGACAAGGCACCCAAGGCAATTACCTTGATACGCTCTGAAATAGCCGTAGAGGAGGCTTGAGTGACCTCTACATCGATGTCTGTGACATAACCACCAAATACATTTACATAGGTACCAGTTGAATCCTTGACCTTGATGTTGATCTGGTCATTGACATCAATCTCAATAGGAGTTAGATCGAGATTTAGGATTTCAACATTGCAGTAACCAGCATAAGCCTGTGAGTAAATGTCTGTGCGACCGGAAGTAATGGTCAGGTTCGAAAGAGTGAGGTTTGTGTAATCACCACCGCCATTAATGGTTAATTGCCACTCAGGAGTCCATTGGCTCATACTGGCTGGAACGCTCCTACGCCACCAGTACCACGCGCTGCTGAGTCATTAATGATCTCAACGATCTGACGGGCAACGCCTTCCTTGTCCAAGGCTCCAGTTACATTGATGTTGTAAACAGGTGCCATTGATGCAGATTCAGCAGCTCTAAAAGATCCGGCATTAAATGAGCCGATAGTTGTTCCTGCAGTTACTGCAGTAGATGCAGCCTTGGCTACTGAACTTGTACCGGATGTTGTACCAGTAGATCCGCCACCAGTTGGGGCTGAAATTGTTGGTGCTGTATAACTTGGAGTGCTTATCTTTGGAGCAGAAACTGATGGTTGAGTAAAAGAAGGTTTAGAAATAGTTGGAATGTTTGGCAATAAAGGTACTGAGTTGTAAGCCCTAATCATTGCGTTGATACCATCGATCGCACCTGAAACCAAGGTACGAATGACGTTGATAATACCGCCGATAATGTCGATTACTCCGCCAGCAATCTTTGCCACAAATGAAATGGCTCCACCAAGAGCAACCGTAAATACTGGAACCAAGTAATCAACAATAAATGAACCGAGTGCCTGAAAGGACTCTTTGTTGTCATCAATTGCTTTCTTGATTGGATCAAAGAGTTTGGCAAACTTCTCGAAGCCAGGTACTACCTTTTCAATAATGATCTTGATGAGTGCTTCGATGATTGGGAGCAATTTAACGCCGATTGCTTCTACGCCTTCATCAAAGGCAACTTTGAGCCGATCCATGCGACCTTGGAAGGTTTGCGCATTTTTAGCAGCTGCGCCACCAAAGAGATCACTTAATTTAGTCTGAACATCAGTAAAGGACATCGCCTTTAATTCAGCACTAGATAAGCCAATACCTAACTTGCCAAGGGCTGCGGTGTTTCCATCGTAAGCCTTGCCTAGAGCATTGGCTACGCCTTCAAGTGGCTTGCCTGTCTGAGTTGAAATGTCAAGAGCAAGTGAAAGTAAATCTTGTGCTTTAGATACATCGCCTGTCGAAAGAGCAAGGCGTGAAAGTGCTGGACGTAACTTGTCATCTGCTACACCAGTAGCGCGAGCCATCTTATCGATGGAGTCCTCAGTAGCAGCAATTTGAGCCTTAGTAGCACCAGTTGCATTTTCTAATGCTGAGGCTAATTTAATTTGGCTTTGTTCATCAGCAATGGCAGCCTTAACGCCATCAACGCCAATCTTAATTGCATAGGCACCAGCAGCAGCTGCAGCAGCCAAAAATGCGGCACCTGCCATCTTGCCAAACTTTTCCAGTTTGCCAGCCGATTCCTCGACATCACCGTTGGCTTGTTTTAACTTTTTATTAAGATCATCGACATCAGCAAGGATGGAGAGTTTAAGTGTTCTACTACCAGCCATTAATCCCACTCCTTCAAAATCCTGCTAAATGCTTCTTCCCATTGCGCAATCAATTGTGGCTGAATTGCGCGTAAGGTTGGATAAATAAAATAACCTTCATTGCCCCGCTTGCCGTATCTTGGTGAGCGTGGTGGAAATTGTTTATTCTTTTTGGCACCAAACTCAGCACCAGCAAGAAGTCCATTACCACCTTTTGTACCGACATTCCATTGGGTTGTTGCTCCACCGCTAAAACGTTGAGATGCAAAACCAAATGACAATTCACCAATTTTAGATGATTTAGAAATCCTTACGCCATCGGCAATACGTTTGGCAACCAAAGGATTAGGCGCAGATCCAGCAGCTTGACGAATCCTATCGCCTGCAAACTGTGCAAGGTTTCCAGATTCTTTTTTGGCTTGATCTATTGCTTCTTCGGACATCCCTTTGAAAGCCTTAGTGATTGCTCGCAAATCTTTTTTTTCATACGCAATAAAGTTTCTTTCACCTTGGAGGTCATTAGCCATTTGATCTCTCCTTCAGTATCTCAATCGCGGTTAAAATGTCGTCTGCGTCCTCCCAGTATTGCATTGGTATCCCCGTCTCTATTGCTAGATTGACGAGGATCCGCCTTATGCTTCCTGGTTGGTGGCTTTTGGGCTATCGTCTCCGACCGTTACATCAGCAACGGTTTCAGACCAAATGTCGTAAGACTTAACAGGCTTTCCAGCGTTTTCTCGCTTGTAAGCGTTATAAGCCAGAAACATGAGATCCCAAATGCCAATCTTGTCATTAGCCTGAGAAATCGTGTTACCAGTTGCCTTCTCCCACTTTGCCCACTCAGGAGGCTGAGCCGTATAAGTTGCTTCGTCGCCTGAGTTGTATGTAATTGTTATTGGTAATTTCATCTGTGCTCCCGTTGTTAGATTTTAACTGAATGTGTCTGCTGGTGTTCCAACAACTGTTAGCGCCCAAGTATCGGTCTGTGCTCCTGGAGCACCGCCACCGATTGTTGGAAATACTGGCAAAACGTTGCAAGTAAATACTGCGCCTGTAACTGCTGTTAGAGATACTGCAAGTGTGGTGTTTGGATTCGCATCAGCTGCGCCCCACATTGCTTCGAATAGTGATGATGTTGCACCCCAGTCAGCAAGTAACTCGATGTTCAGAGTCCATTGATCGTCTGTGTGCTTGTAAGCCTTGCCATCGAGAGTCTGGTAGACATCGATTGTTGGGCTGTTCACGAGAGTCACGCTAGTTGTCTGAGCATCGTAATTAACTGTTGCGATGGTTAGAACGAGGTCGCGACCCGTAATGACTGTTGTTGGCATTATTGGTTCTCCTTATGCTGTCTGCGTATACCAGGTGGATACGCGTATGTCCGCGACTAGCAAGTTACTAGCGCCTACTTGTGTGACTGTTGGTCGGTCTACTACCTGGAGATCGTATCCAGCCGGTATAACCGCCACAACGCTTGTGATTAGTTGTTCTATGTTATCAAGTGATGCAGGGTTGCTGTTATAAGCAACGCAGCAAGTAATTGTGTAATTGAGTTTGCATCGAAAGGTGCTCTTGCCGATTGTCTCAAACTCCATGTAAGGAGAATCCGGTACGACGACAACAGCAGGTGCTGGAATCTGCTCAGGGACGTAACTAAATACGTTTGCTGAAACTCCAGATAATGCTGTGGCAAGAGGAGTACGAACCGCTGAAAGAATAGTGCTCGGCATTACTGAGCCATTGTTTCAACATCGATGTATGGTCCAAGCAAACCGACTACGCGATTAAATAA
>JACCDG010719969.1_pt1 | contig 15347 bp, 17 predicted proteins | sample 7442471 | NCBI WGS metagenome assembly JACCDG01 (sample SAMN15323444, study PRJNA562643) | freshwater metagenome | isolation source: river surface water | place: USA:Blue River Watershed | collected 2017-08-17
CTATCATCCAAAGAATCCACTGCTCCTTCTGCTTCGTGCTGCCGTGCCTCGAATTAAGACAGATGTACCCCTGTTCATCCTCTTTCGTGCACTGGGACTCCAAACGGATAAGGAAATCGTGGAACTCATCCTAGGTCCAGAGGGTGACTCTACATTCGACGCGATCTTTGATGAATCTATGCTGGAGGCAAATATCGTTAAGACTACGGCTGAAGCTGTGACCTGGCTCGGCCAGCACATTAATTCCTGGTCGATTAAGAATCAAAAGCCTGTTATTGTGCAGGACATTCTTACGGAGGAACTCTTCCCACATGTGGGTGGTGCCGATAAGAACTATGAAAAGGCGTGTCTACTTGCACACATGACGCGCAAGGTACTCTGGGTAGCGTTCGGTCGCATTCCAAATGACGATCGTGATGGATATCCCAACAAGCGTGTGGATCTTCCAGGATTCCTACTGGCTAATCTATTCCGCACGTACTTCTCAACAAAGATGGTTAAGGACATCAAGGCCAGCCTCGGCAAAGAGATTCACAGTGGCTCATGGAAGGCAACGGGCAACTTTGAAGATATTGTGAACGTCAGCAATATTTCCAAGATTCTCAAGTCCACGATCATTGATGTTGGTCTAAGGTCGTCCCTGGCAACTGGCAACTTTGGCTCTGCAAAGCTTGGTGGACCTACAAAGATTGGCGTGAGTCAAGTTCTAAATCGTCTCAACTTCATCAGTTCTATCTCACACTTGCGCCGTTGTTCGACTCCTATTGAAAAGACGGGCAAACTCATTCCACCTCGCAAGCTGCACAATTCCCAGTGGGGATTTGTCTGCCCTTCAGAGACGCCAGAAGGTCATAGTGTAGGTGTAGTTAAGAATATGGCGACAACCACAAGTGTTTCGATCGCCAGTGATCCACTCATCGTTCATGAGTTCCTGAAGGAAACTGGTCTGATGCAGCGCCTCCAGGATGTGTCTGCGAGCGGCAAGCACACTGGAACACGCATCTTTGTAAATGGCGTGTGGTGCGGTGTAGCTAGTAAGGAAGTCTCCTCTCAACTAGTCGATTCACTACGCAAAGCGAAGCGGGCTGGAATTCTGCATATTCACACGAGCATCATCTGGAAGTATGCCCTGCGTGAACTTTGGATTAGTACGGAGGCAGGTCGTCTTATTCGCCCACTCTTCTACGCTCCTGCACTGCGTGAAGTGTTTGCGAATCCAGAACTAATCAAGCAACTCAATGCCCTGACATCCTGGGATCAAATGCTTCTCTGGGAGACGCCTAGTGGGAAGCACCTGATCGAGTATATTGATCCTGGCGAGACGGACTTCTGCTTCATTGCGATGACCTACAAGGATGCAACGGAGAAAGTAGATACGACTCACTGTGAAATCCATCCAGCCGCGATGCTTGGTACGCTCGCGAGCAACATCCCTTTCCCTGACCACAATCAGTCGCCTCGAAATGCATATCAGGCTGCGATGGGTAAGCAAGCGATGGGTATGTACGCCCTGAACTATCGCGAGCGATTTGACGCGATGGCGCATATTCTGTGCTACCCCCAAATTCCGCTCGTGACACCCTACATGAGCAAGTTCTATGGTGGAAACACCATGATGAGCGGTCAAAACATCACTGTTGCAATCATGACCTACGGTGGTTACAACCAGGAAGATTCCATTATGATCAATCGTGGTGCACTCGACCGTGGCCTGTTCCGTGCCATCTTCTATCGCACGTACAAAGACGAAGAGAAAAAGAATCAAAGCAGTGGCGAGGATGAGCGATTCTGCAAGCCTGATCCTACGCTTACGAAGCAGATGCGTCATGCCAACTATGAAAAGCTCGGTTCAGATGGATTCGTACCTGAGAATGTGTATGTGAACAATGATGACATCCTCATTGGCAAGATTGTGCCTCTACGTGTGCCAACAGGCATGGTGCTGCCCACGGGTTCCAAGCAGTATCGTGATGTGTCACGCACGCTGCGCAACAATGAGACTGGATATGTTGACAAGATCTTCAAGAATCGCAATGGGGAAGGATATAGTTTCGTCAAGATTCGTATGCGAAATGATCGTATTCCTGAAGTGGGTGACAAGTTCTCGTCGCGCCACGGTCAAAAAGGTACGTGTGGACTGATCCTCAATCCCGAGGATATGCCGCGTACAAGTGAGGGACTTGTTCCTGACATTATCATCAATCCTCACTGTATTCCTTCACGAATGACGATTGCGCAGCTCCTCGAGACGCTGCTTGGAAAGGTGTGCTGTGAAGTGGGCACTCTTGGCGATGGATCGCCATTCAACAACGTGACAGTGGAGGGCGTTGCATCAATGCTGCGTGACAACTATGGCCTTGAGCCGTATGGTAATGAGGTTATGTACAATGGTCACAATGGCCGTATGCTAGAGACAAATATCTTCGTAGGTCCCTGCTTCTATCAACGTCTACGCCACTGCTCCGCAGACAAGCTTCACAGTCGTGCATCAGGACCACTCGTCATGCTCACACGTCAGCCAGCCGAAGGTCGTGCACGTGAAGGTGGTCTACGCTTTGGTGAAATGGAGCGAGATTGCGTTGTTGCGCATGGTATTACGGAGTTCACCAAGGAGCGTTTCGTGGAGTGCAGTGATGGCTTCTACTGCTACTCGTGCAAGTCGTGTGGCCTCATCAGTGTTGCGAATCCCAAGGAAGGTATTTGGTCTTGCAACAGCTGTTCAAACACAACGGACTTTGCGCCTATTCAGATTCCTTATGCTAGCAAGCTATTCCTTCAGGAACTGGAGTCAATGTGCATCAGTAGCCGCATGATTACAGAGAGCCAACTTCAGAAACTTCCACCGCGTATGAAGACCATTCCTGAGGAAAAAGAAGCTTGAAAATAGTAGATGACCAACCTTGATGGATTGCAATTTATAAAACAATATGGTTTACTACTTTTTACTTGGATTACCCTTTTTCCGTATTTAGGATTACCTGAGTTTTCCTATTGGAATGCAGTTTTACAAACTATACTTTTGCTAGGATGGTCCTATTTTGGCCACATATTTGCTCACAAAATGTCAGATACTGGTATTTTACAAAAGTTAAATCCCCATATTTTTATTCATCATACGAATATCTACAATGTTCCTCGATGGCTGAATCTGCTTCAGGAGCTTCTTTTGAATTTAGCATCCTTTTGGATTTTAATTCCACTTTCTGGAGGGCTGCTTAGCACTTCCATTATCCTTGCAACATCGATTGCATATGTACTGATTCATATCTTTGATTATAGTATTTTTGGAAATCCTGAACATCAAGATCACCATAAACATAGTCAATGCAATTATGCACCAGATTTCATGGATGTTTTATTTGATACAAGATGTAATACGGCGCAATCGTATTCAAATGGAAATAAAGAGATACCCCATATCCTGGTAGCATTTATTATTGCATTTGTTCTTAAAAAGGAATACGGATTTTCGTAAAGGGTTGTCCAGTAGAGAATTCAAAATAAAGAATAACAGCAAGTTTAAATGCTAAAAATCCCGCAGTAATTCCAATTAGCACTTTTTCAAGTGTTGCATTGCGAAGTTCATTCTCCGAAATGGTAAGTGATGAACGAACAATACTTGTAGGAGTTTTAGTTGTAAAGGGAAGTGTATCAAACTTTGACATGACACATCCATCAAATACTATACTTTGATAAAAGACGAGTAAAACAAGGGCAAGGATGATACTTAGAGTAAGTTTCTTGGTTGAAAATGCAGCAACAGATCCAACCAAAAAAACAAGGAATACATGGAGCAGAGTACTTAGATATCCAAGTACTGTCATACCTAATATGTATATCTAAATTCGGAGGCATTTGGTAGAAGTAGAGGGATGCAACCAGACTATTATTTTTTTGACCTAGATCACACATTAGGAGATTTTAGTTACATTGAAGATTATCTTATGTACCTGCAGCCTTTAAAGTACAAACCTAGATTAACTGCATCCTTTGAATTACAAGAAAAGCTTAAAAATGCATACGATCGATTTGTTGAGTATGTTGTTGAACACAGGGATGAAATCGGTCTTTTTAATCCTGAGATTATCAATGATGTACTGTATGTTATAGAAAAAAATACTGATCTTATGACACCCAACTATGGTATTTATAGTAACAATGGGGATGATGTCAAACTCCAATTTGTAAATGATTGCTTATCACGCATTTTTAAGAAGAAACCTTTCTTCAAATGTATTCTCGGCTGGACGCATCCATTGCGAGTCCTTGAGGTTGAAGACAATCGAGGCGATTCAAAGAAAACATGGGGGACACTCCAGAGAGCGATCGAAGGATATTTTGGAGAAGCTGGTGTAGAACCATCTAGAGTGTGGTTCTTTGATGATCTTGTACACCCTGATTTGATTGAAGCTCTTAAGATCCCAGATGAAGGTTCTCACTATATTCTTGTAAATGCATATTACAAGCATTTGAATCATAATAGTTTATTAAATGGATTTATGATAGCATGTGAGAGTTCAGGTTTGGATGAAACGGACGAGTTTTTTTCCCTCTTTGGAATTCGACCCAGTGCTTTCTTTACAGGCATCCTCAGTTCATTAAGTAAGTTGGGGGAGCGCGTTGAGCGTGCAAAAAAGAGTCGCACACGCAAAGCGGGGGGTGGTTCTAAAAAGGGTACAAAGAGACAACGACGCAAGTCTATTTGAGTTTAGACTTTGTTAGGATAGCCAGTGCAAATAAACTCATCACAACGCCCACGGCAATGGACGCTTTTGTTGAGGAGGAAGATGCAACAAAGTTCTCTTTCGCAGGTGGGGGTACAGGTTGTCTGGCCTTCCAAGTATCGTAATCTAAATACATAAGTTTTCCATTCTGATCGCGTTTCTGAATCCAGTGGGTCTGAGTTGGTTTTCCATCTTTGTACTCAACTTTCCCAGTGATCCAAGGCTTATCTTGTTCGCGAGGATCTGCAATTTGACCATTCATATCTCCCACGGGAAGTGTCTTCAATTCACAATCTGGATAGGGTTTTCCTAGAACTGTCTGTACCATTGGCACTGGATTCAATGCCTCCTCTGCATCTTCAAGTGCACCTGGTGCCATTCCACGAAGACCTGGTAGGCCTGCTCCAGCAAGTGCACTTTTTACTAGGCTTCCAAATGCATTTCCCTCTGGAATTCCTTTTACATAAGTCCACATCTTCTCACCGTTTGGGCATTTTTGATAGGTCGGCATGAAGTAATTAATACCGGTTGGACGGAGTTTGGAGCCAAAGCCACTTGTCAATGAAGAGGATGATCCTCCAAACCCAATCATATCTGTGTAATATGCCATTGCCCTTACTGCATCCATAACCGAATCAAGTGTGTCATCAGATCGAACCCCTATCTCATTGGGAAGGGGCAATTGTGCACTAAAATCGTATGTAGGTGGTCTGTATTGGACTTCCTCTTGCGAAAGTGTTGGTAAAATCGTGGATCGTTCTTCATTTCCAAACTGAGTTGGCACTGGAAGTACGGTTTCAAAGCCTTCCGTGAGACCTGAGAGTCTCATCCTAATTAAGATTGTGTTTCTTCGGGAGACATCATTAAAATACCTAGGCCGAGTAATGAGACTACAACACCAATGATTTGAGTATTCCTGATCTTTTCCTTGAATAAAAAGATACCTATTGCAAATCCTAACAATGTACTCACAACATTCCATAAGAAATTGACCATTCCAATTCCTTCAAAGGACACTGCATACCGTAAGAGAGGAACGACTCCTGCTGCAAAGATAGCAGATGCTTTTAAGAGGCTATCGAATCCACCGAGTCGAATGAAATAGAGTCCAAATGCCTCCACACCGGCCGTGAGTGTTGAAATAGCCATGGCCGTAAGCAACTGCTTCATTTCCTACCGGTTCTAAAGAAGTTTCACAAAGTGCATTGGTAGGGCAATGAGTCATGAAATGCCGAAACTCACCGTCGCGATTCCCACAATGCGTCGTTGGAAGCAGTTTTTGTCTCAGACTTTACCTCTTTACTTGAAGAGCGAACATATCGACTATGTTGTCATTTGCGATGAAACGGGAGAGGATGTCGAAGCGATTCGTAAAACACCCCTTGCGATGAATCCAAAACTTCGGCTCCATAAGAATCCAAAGAGACTGGGTGTGTACTATAATAAGAGAAACTGTCTTGAAAAAGCACCAACAGATTGGGTTGCGGTTTTGGACAGTGATAATTACTTTCAAGATGACTACTTTCGTGGGCTCAAAGAGGCATGGTTGGCCGAGGGTGGTGCAAATCCTCACACAGTCTATGCTCCTGGTAAAAATATTCGCGTGTTTATGGATGGATCTGGAAAACCACCTGAAGAACGAACAGGACATTTTGCGAACTGGAAGATTACAAAGGCGAATTGGAATTCCGTCTTTGAGATCAAGGATTGGAATTTTTTGTTAAATGACGGCAACTGGGTTGGCCACAAAGTGCTACTCAACATTTTGCCCGATGATGTGGATGATTCGACTGTAGGCGGTACAGATAGCATCTATATTGCACGAAAGGCTGTGCTCAATGGATTTACCTATTGGGTTGTTCCGCAGATGTCATATTTACATACAGTGCATCCTGGCAGCCACTGGATTCAAACTGCTGCTGAAAGTAGTCGGCTCTTAATGACAAAAGATTGGCGTATCTAAATAGAATGATATTCGATTCCTGGGATGATCATGTTGCGTTTACTTTTTTTCTAATTATTTTACCATTATTCATAATAGTATTATTTATTTCAGTACCCTATCTCTCTTGGTGCTATAATACATCCATAGGAACATCTACCGGACTAAAACTAGTCTACCTGCTAATGGTATTTATATTTCCTTATGTGTATTTACCTTACTATGCATTCTTTTTGAATCCAATATGCTCACAAAGGAAAAACAATTCAATTATTCAAATTGGAGGTTTTAAAATCTAATCAGTAGAAAGATGTCCTACCAAGACTATGTCACTCGTCTAGGAAATGCGTTGCTAGGTCGCACAGAAGGGTTTGACGATGGTGCTGCCCAGAGTGGAGTATCAGGATTCTTTGCGGGTGCTGCGTTCCTTGTTTGGCTTATTGTAATGATTGCATTTGTTTTCTTTTCAGTCTTCGCTGGAGTCCGCTTGTCTTGGTGCTATAATACCGCGATCGGTACTTCCGATGGATTGAAGATTGTCTATGCAATCCTCGTATTTTTCTTCTCTGGCTTCTACATTCCTTATTATGCATTCTTCTTGAATCCTCTCTGTGGACAAAAGAAGAACTCGTCCCTCATTCGTATTGGCGGTTTCCGCTTGTAAAATTGAACCTTGCGTTTAATCTTTACATGTAAAGTCCAAGTTTGCTATAGTATGGATCAGATTGACTTCTTCCCAGGCCTTCGTGGCCTGTCCAATGCTCGCAATACCGACTTTGACACTTACTTTGAAGACCTCAAAACAAACACTGACTCACCACGGTCTGTTTTGAAGGTACAAGGAGTCTTTGATGTCTGCCCCGCCTGTGCAGCATCAGGTGACTCTATTTACATGGATGAGCACTGTGTGTGCCTTCGCTGTGGCGAAGTGCTTGGCCGTCCCCTCGATACAAGTGCAGAATATCGCTTCTTCGGATCTGAAGATCGTGGAGGTGGAGACCCGAGCCGTATCGGCGCCCCAACCGATCATCGACTCCCTGAGAGTAGTCTTGGTACTGTGATCCTTCCTCGTGGATCAACGAAATCAATGAATCGGATTCGTCGCTATCACCAATGGAACATGCTTCCGTACAAGGAGCGCGCTCTTCTTGCCGCATTCGATCGACTGAATATCGTATCTACAAATCATGGCCTGAGTGGCAGCATCGTGGAGGATGGCAAAGAACTCTATGTAAAGCTCAATGGCCTATGTGATCGCCGTGGGCTGTCTCGTGACAGTCTGCTTGCGTCTTGTGTATATGCAGCCCTGAAGCGCGCTCGCTCCCCCCGACGGCCACAGGATATTGGTGCAATGTTTAATCTAACGCACGCCGCATTTACGAAGGCGTTCAAGTTCTTTCAAGAAGTACTCGCACAAGCTGTGCAGAAAGGTGATCTTGATCAAGTCTGGTCACCGAGCAACCTTACGAGTACACGGGCGGCAGATTATGTAGAACTTCCACTGTCTCGCCTACCGATCAGTCGCGCAGACTACCAAGCACTTGTTGCGCGGGCGCAAATGCTTGCAGACAAGGCGGAGGCTGAGGCACTCAGTCCTGAAAATACGGCTCCCAGCCTCGCCGCAGGTGTTGTGGCCTATGTTTGCGAAGAGTGGAAAGCAGGAGAAATCCCTATTGCACGTATCGCTGCAGCATGTGGAGTCAGTGCAGCAACCCTACAAAAGTGCTTCCGTCGCCTTGAGCAGACCCTGGGCGCTATTTCTAAGAAGTAAGTAGGAGACCCACGAAATGGGTGCTGGTATTAGCAAACCTGCAAGGCTCACGCGCGGTGAACTGCTGCGACTCACAAAGGATCCTCGTGATTTAATTAATCGTATTTTTCAAATTATGATCAAAGATATAACCAAAAAGGAATATTTGGACTTGGCAAATCCAGCACGCTGTAGCCAGTTTGTATTTGTGATGGCGGATGCCCTTGCACAGACATTTCACAGTCTGAAGATATCACCTATTGGAAATGAAAAGGGGGGTGTTCTATATTTTGTAAAGCAGTCTGATTTGCTTGAAAAGAAGCCAGAAATTGCATCTTTTCATTGCTTATCGATTGCATATTTTTATATTCGTATCTTTCAACTCTTTGGAGCCCTGGCTCTAACTGTTGTGGATAATCCTCTTGCTGGAGGCACCATTCGGTACCTGCAACAGCAAGTTCGGCCATCTACAAAACTTGTTCCCCTTGGAGCCCCTGGTCAACAGCCAATTCGCTTTACAGGTGGAAAATGGACAACCATTGCACCCAAGTTTCTTATACCATACATGCGAGAACTGGACAAGAGTAATTCAATAACTCGTTATGAATTTACTCGTGATACGAATCTTAAATTACTCACAGATAACAATAAATATTTTCTGAGATATGAATCAGGATATAGTCAACGCCCAGTTGAAGTTGAGCTCATTACACAACAAGATGATACAGGGTTTCAGGTGTCTTATAAGATTCAATTTCGAATGAATTCAAAGCTCTCGAAAGGGACTGGAGTTCGTGAAGTAAAGGGTCGCTATTATGTAACGATAGGCCAAGATACATTTTCCAATCGTCAACTGATTGAAATTGATGAATACTTGATTCAAGTGCTGAGAAGGGCAGCGGAAGGTCAGACATTAAACAATGGAACTCGTCGCAATACAATCTTTGGGCGGAAAAATAATCTTTTTTCAAGAAACGGCCAGCGGACTCGCAAAAACAATGGATTTGTTGGAGTTGTTGGCGCGATTGACCCCTTGCGTACAAACTTTATTGCACCTGGCTTGGATGATCCAACAAAGACAATGCCATTTTGTGTTGCGCGCGCCTTGCAATTAATTAATGTAGATGTAATTGATCAACTTGCTCCTCCAGACGTAACAACGCGGATTTGCCAAACGACCTTTGCTCCAGGTCTAGGTGTAGTTCCAGCAGCAGACAAGCCGCTCACAGATTCACCTGGACTATATGCTCTAGAGCAACTTTGGTATACAAAGGCTTACACACAGCGTTCTCAAGATGGTAAATTCCCCACGAGAGTCGATATTCCTGAAGCAGATGTTACTGCACACAAGCAATTCTTACAGACAATGCAACAATTGTTTGGAGATCCAGCAAAACCAGTAGCGAATGCAACGCGTCTACGTGACATTGTGATGGGGAAACCAAAATGCAGTGCAGATAAACTTGGTAAGGACTTAGTTCTAAGACAGGATCCTCGTCGTGTGAATCCGAATGACCCAATTCCACATATGCAGCAGGTAGTGGAAATGTTATTTAAATTCCAGAATGAGCATACTAAAAATGTGATGAAATTTTTGCAAACTTACGTATTTGATATTAAAAAAGATTCATTGAATCTACAGAAAAAGCTCATTGAAGGCGGAGTACCATACTTGAATGAGATAACGAAAGCAGCTCGTGAACTGCTGACTCAGTATTACAGCAAGTGCGAATTGTTGTACAAGGCTCGCTTCGATGAATTTGCATCCCGTGGAACTGTTGTCTAGAGATAAAAAAGATCGTGCTCGGCTGGATTGCCATACTCAAGATGGAACGCATATGTTAGTGTGTGTCCCACTTTTGTCCAGGAGGGTGTATATTGTTCAATTGCTTCAAACCAGCCAAATCGTGTTTTAGAAAGAAGGGGTTGGAGTTTTGTTTGGTCTCCAAGAATATAGACAACCTCTGCACCATCCTCATTGCGTTGGTTCAGTTCTGGCAGGACACGTAAGACAACCGTAATTCCGTCGTCTTCATAGACCTCTAAGAATGGAACCTGGGATGGATTTTGTGGTTCCACATAGATTGGATTGTTTTTAAATTCAGGAAGTGGAAAGAGCGTTGCCTTTCGAAAATCTTCTTGTGTGTAAGGCCGTGGTTTGATCTGTTGAGAAGGCATCGATGTATTTGTAACACGATATACAGCCTTTGTATTCAGAGGTGAAATCGTCAAGGGCGCTAGGAAAAAAGTATCTACTTGAAAGAAATGAATATGTGTGTTCTTCTGCTTCTCAGAGACTTGATAGAGTGAATTGAGAAGCTTGTCTGAAAAATGGAGGCCACGAACTTCTGGTACGAGACAAAGATCAGTAACGAGAGATGCGAGTCGTGGTTTGTCAAGATGTTTCACAGTGCCGAGTTGGCGAGCAAGAATGCAGCCAAGAAGTTTCCCTGTACTTGTGTTTGTAACTTTCACACCATAGACCGTGCCTTCCGCAAGAACCTGATGCAGTAGAAACAACGGATACGAACGGCGATATCCCAAGGAAGATTGATAAAAGTGATTATGTAGCAAGGCTTGTATTTCGTGACAATCGGCAGGTTGGATTTGTTCGAACTTACATTTTATTTCTCCATAGTTCAGTTCTTTATTCATATGTGTTTCATAGACTTGGCACGTATCTGAAAGTTTCGGTTTATAGGCTGGCTTTCGAGAAGGCTGAAAGAAGTTCCATAGGATTTGGGATCTACGTGTACACGGTGCGTACGACCAGAAGCCCATTTGAATGATGATTGGATCGTGTGTTTAGGCGAAAATTGATAGTATTGGCAAGTAGGAAGGACTTCAAAATCATGAGTCTAGCAGATTGTAAGCCAGTTGTTTCATCTCCTACATTTGTATACAAACCGACGGTGGAAATTCCAGTCCTTTCACTTGATGAATCTGCAAAGAAAAAGAACAGGTGTGAACTTGCAGGATGTCGAGTCAAACTAGGACTTACGGCATTCCCCTGCCGTTGTGGGCACAAGTTCTGTGCTTCACATCGTTGTTCTGAAGCTCATATGTGTACATACGACTTCCACGCAGAAGCCCAGAAACTCCTGAGCACGCAAATGTCTAAAGTCGCAGGATGTAAGCTAGATAAGCTCTGATGACCGAAAGGACGCCGACAGAAGATATATGTACTATATGCCTTGAAGGGGGAAAACTACACATGTATGTTTTTTCATGTCGATGTCGACTTCCAATGCATGCCACTTGTTTGGAACAGTGGGATGCATTGAATAAAGATATTTGCCCTTTGTGTAAACGAAATTGGTCTGTGCAAAATGTTGTTCCAAGGCCGCCGCCTCCAAGAACACCTCCACCTACTGCGCATGTGCAGCCACCACTTCAGTACAGAATTAGCCCTGAAACTGGTGCTGCCGATACCAGAACCATTGTAGTTATACAGGGTCCATTGACTCCTGGCCAGCAAGAAGGTCAAGATGCATGTTGTGCATGCTGTTTCTGTTTTTGTTGTATTGGGCTCTTATTGCTATTTATTTTTGCAGGCTTGCGCTATATTCACTGAGCATTTTGCATATATAGGGCTACAATACTTGGACTCCAGCGACCAAAGAGTCGCGTCTTTTTGGGATTGAACCAGCCGATTGCATCCTTCTCTTTTTTGTCTGACCGCTGTTGGTTAAATGCAGAAGGATGCTCTTTGAACCATGCGAACTTTTCTGATGCGGCTTGAATATCGGCAGAGGGTACTTCTCCTTTGAAAATATGATACTGGAAAAAGTGGTTGGGTGGATAATCTGGTTCTGCCGATTGCAGGACAAGACCTGTATACTGCAGATTATGAATGCGTTTGAGTTTAGCTTCTTCTTCGACTTCTCGTTTGAGTGCTTGGGCCATTCGCTGGAGAAGCGTCTTTCTTGATTTTTCTAAGCCATCTTTCCCTTCCATTTGACCCTTTGGTGGTTCCCATGCATAGGAGGACGCTGCACTTTGGGCAGCCTTTACAACAAGGAATCGTGAGGGATCAAAAGGTTGACCCTCTTCATAAAGCATTGCAACATTACGAATATAGACGCGCCATCCCTCTTGTGGGTGTTCCACATAGAAATAGCGCTTGTGGGGTGCATACTCAAGTCTGGCAGCGCCGTGTTTCAAACCGGGCTGGAAAATGTCCAGTAGTTGATTCTGCATATACAAGCACCTATTCGTGGTTTCGGTAAAGTTTATTTAGACCAACATGCATTTTTTGACCGACATTTTTTGAGTGTATGGTGTCCACGGTAACGACCTCCTTTCCTTCCTTTAGTTTGTAATTCATAAAATTCTAATAAAATTTTTTCAACAGAACCTTTACCATATTCTTTTGTTGAAATAAAAAATAGGCGTGTATGTTTTTTTATAATATCTTGTATATTAGGATAATTATACCAATTATCAAAAGGTAAATATTTTGTATTTTTTGTATTTATAACTGAATATTCTCTCCATCTTGTAGAATTCAATTTATCTTCATCTTTACTAACTTTATCTCTAGTTAAAATGTACCGTCCTTCAGGAAATGTATCACCTATAATACCGTCTGGTCCAACAACTACAAAAAAAATATCAGGCTTTGATAATAAAAAGTTTATTAAAATAGGTACTTCCTCCAATTTAACATATCCTTCTAAGTAACTCTTCTGTTCAGCCAAATACCATTTTTGTTCGCATTTCTCTTCGCTGTCCTCACATTGACTAGGCACAACACCTTTTTCTATAAGTGCAGGTTGTCCGTTAACACTTAAAAATCCCTTCTTATTAAGGAATATTAGGTCTTCTAAAAGAGGGGCTGTTTCTGGATCAACAGGACCATGATGATAGGGTGTAGCTTCTACTTTACCCTCTAAGAAGGCAACATTCGCTTTTATTAAGTCGTCATATGTTTTAACTGATAAAAAAACCATTTCTGGCTGAGTAATTCCATACTTTTCTATAATAGCATTCATTCTAATAATTGTGTGAGTAATTTTTTTAACATATAGTAGGAATTAACTAGTCTTAGAAGAAAGCAAAAAGATTCATTGCAACAGAATCGGGACTTGAATAATTTGACCTAATATAGGCGCAGTCCACCTTTTGCCCTGCGGCGTGTCTTACCACGCTTCGCATTATTTTCTCTCTGATAGTGATTTGTACGGCTGCGTTTTCCCCTGTAGGGTTCTACTTGGCGTATATTGCGAAGGAGGCGACGGCGAGTACGCTGCCAGTTCTCAGGTGTTTGTTGTTCAAATAATGCTTCATTTATATTGTTGCCAATAGGTATCACATTTTCAAACACATACTCATTTGCCTCGTTATATCGGGTCAAGAATTCATTTTTAAAAATATTCTTTGCAGGTTTGCGACTGGATGATGGCTTTAGTTCGGCGAGTCGATTGATTTCTGCCTGACGCTTTTTATTAAAAAGAGCTTGTATCTTTTCCTCTTTGCTAAAATACTCTTCCTCATTAATTTGAGCCTGTGGTTTTTTGATTGACAAGCCTAAGCCAGGTGGTTGACCCCCCATCATCGGCTGTACATCCACGTCCGAAGGTTTTACAGGTGCATCACCCCAAGCATTTCTCCGCACCATTCTATTGTTTGCAAGGAAAATTGAGCGCTCTTTTGTTGGTAAACTAAGGTAGACAGAATGTCGCTTCGCCGCATTCAGCGCGAACTCATGGAACTCAAAAAGGACGCACCAGAAAGTTGTAGTGCAGGACCTATTGGTGAGAATCTATACCAGTGGGAAGGAATGATAATGGGTCCATCCGAGTCTCCCTTTGCGGGAGGGATCTTTGCTCTCGAAATTCATTTCCCCAGTGACTATCCCTTCAAACCCCCAAAAGTGCTGTTTAAGACAAAAATCTATCACCCTAATATCCATCCAAATGGCCACATTTGCTTGGATATTCTAAAAGATCAATGGTCTCCCGCCCTTACAATTGCAAAAGTACTGCTTAGTATTTGCAGCCTACTTACGGATCCCAATCCAAATGATCCACTCTGTCCAGATATTGCAAAGGAGTATGTCAACAATCGAGCCGAGTATGAGGAGAAGGCGCGGAACTGGACTGTAACCTATGCATCTGGGTGACATTTCCAAATGGCGCGACACTGTTTACAATCCATTCGTTGTTCTAGATGACATCTTGCACAGTCTTTTGAACAGAAAGCTCCTTGATACGTATAGACAAATCGTTCTACGCCTACTGTGCTGCAATGGTCGCATTGTTGATCAGGGTTCATTGCATACTCTGATAAATAATCTTTGGCATCTTGTTCTATCAAATAGCCAGAGTCTACAAAGCTTTGCACAAATCCTAGAAACAACAGTCGTGCATTATGATCACTACATGTAAACAAAACACTTTCTGCAAATCTTTGAAGAAGTCGACGAACACCTGGGACTGGTTCTTGCGCAGGACGCGGGAGATGGCTAATTTGAACGCACTCGCGAAAGGATAGTTCTTTGACCAGTCTCTACACTTTTTCAATAAAATAGGTCTTGCGCCTTGCATTTCCTGTACAGTCATCATCCGATGCAGTTGAAACCAACGTTCGTTTCGAACCTAGTTGTTCAAATAGTTGTAGTTGAGGTTCACCTTCTTGGTCATTATTTGTTTCTAGGAGGATTGATTTGCTTGCTTGAAAGCATTGTGTATAAAGAGTTGGCCACTCTTTGACCCATGATCCTAGACTGAGTAGGAATATACAATCAGGTTCAACACCTTGCTCTTTACAGAACTCGAGTATATTCAATTCATTCAAATCCTTTTGAAAGAATCGAAAGTCGGCCGCGAAGTTGAATTTTCGTTTCATCAGATTTGCGGCAGCAATACAATCAGCATCATAATCAACACCTATTCCAGTTTTGACTTCTGGAATATGAAGAAGCATTCCA
>JACCDG011727459.1_pt1 | contig 15347 bp, 29 predicted proteins | sample 7442471 | NCBI WGS metagenome assembly JACCDG01 (sample SAMN15323444, study PRJNA562643) | freshwater metagenome | isolation source: river surface water | place: USA:Blue River Watershed | collected 2017-08-17
CACAACAGACACCTGCTACTACATCTGAACCAGTAGTAGAGGAACCAGTAATAACAGAAGAATAACTAGTTAGGGGACACAATGATAGGAAAGAATGACACAGTAGCCATTGGTTGGTGTGACAATGGCACCACTGATGGCAAGTTTACTGAAGGTTTAACTACCGCAATTCTTGCTGGACCGCAAAACGGTATGATAATTAATACCAGTATCCGAGTTCAAGGCAATCAAATTGGCAGACAACGCCAAGTATTATTTGACCATTGGGCTGATAAAATTAAAACAGACTGGTTACTATGGGTTGATTCAGACATAGTATTAAACCTAGATGCTATGAAGTTACTATGGCAAACAGCAGATAAAATTAATCGTCCTGTTGTTAGCGGTGTTTACTTTATATCTAAAGAAAATGAAGGCACATTGATGCGCCCATTTCCTGTTTTGTTTGACAATATAACTGAATTTCAAATTAAATATCACCATCCACTACCAGAAAATCAAGTGCTTAAAGTTGATTGTGCTGGCTTTGGTTTTGTGTTAATGCACAAATCTATTGTGCCAAAAATGCGTGAAGCACATCCTGGCAAGGGTATGTTTATGGAAACTGGTGATGGTGAAGATGACCATTTTATTGGTGAAGATATTATATTTTTCCGTAGAATGGAAAAGGCTGGCATACCATTACACGCTCATACAGGAGCGTTAGTTAAACATATAAAGCGATTTAGTCTTGACTATGATTATTACGCACTGTATTGGGCTAATGAACATTTAAAAGAAAAACTAAAGGAACAACAACAGCAAGGAGAATAAGTGGCTGGTCGTGATATTACCGAAGGTCGTGCAACCCGAGCCATAGCCGTAGATGTAGGTGTTGTTGCAACCCAATCTATTTGGCAGAATACTGACATTGCTTATGATACCGCTCTTGGCGGTATGCCGTTTATATATTCTATTTCTGACCAAAGACCGTATATTCGCCAGACTGCTCCTTACAGAAAAGAACAGTTTGATAACCAAACTGAACCTGGTGAGCAGTCTCTAACTGGGTGGTGGATAAGAAGCCAGTCCTCATTTCACGATGGGGCTGGCATTACTTTTTATGACCCTGCTTTAATTACTGGTGAAAGTACTTATCAGTTTAAAGATAGTCGTGGCGTTAATGTATGGAACAAAGGTGAAGTAACCTTATTAAAAAATACTAGTAATGCACACTATACAACTCATCCTCTTGATGATAATGGTAGAGCATTTCAAAGTGCTCGTAGTATAAAGTGGTCTAACACTGATGGTGTTTTATTATTAGATGGTTATGATGTAGATAAAATTGCTGCTGATGGAACATTAACTGATTTTATTGATTATAACGCTGGTACTGATGATAAAGTATTTGCTATTTGCGATGACGGTACTACTGCTTTTTGGGTAACCAATGATACTGGTCCATCTGGTAAATTAGAAGTAAATAAAAAAGCATTAACAGGTACTAGTTCTACTACTGCTACACCTATGTTTACTGTTAATGGTGTTACAGTAACTAATGCGACTATGGAATACATTAAAGACCGTATTGTTATGGGCGCTAATAATAAGATATATGAGTTTTCAACTAGTGCTAGTACTACACCTACTGCTGTATATACTCATAGTGATGCTGACCACATATTTACAAGTATTACTGCATCTGGTACTGCTATATATGTATCAGGTTTTTCTGGTATACAATCTAGTATTTATAAGTTTGTTTTAACTGCTAGCACAGGTTCAATGCCATCGCTAACTACTGCTATTACGGCAGCAGAAATGCCAGCAGGAGAAAAGATATATAAGATTGCTTATTATCTTGGTTATATGTTGATAGGTACTAGTAAAGGTATTCGTGTTGCAACTGTAGATGATAATGGTTCTATTCTTTATGGACCACTTATGGTTGAAACTGACCAACCTTGTTATGACTTTGCATTTAGAGATAGATTTGCTTGGTGTGCTACTGGTGTAGCAGGTGAAGCAGGAGTTATTCGCATAGATTTAGGTAATGATTTAGGTGGTTTAAGATTTGCTTATGCAAATGATTTATGGCTAGACAATGGTGTTACTGGATATAACACAACAGCCTGTGCTTTTGCTGGAGAAACAGACAGATTAGTATTTGTAACAACAGCATTAAATCGTGGCACAATTACAAATAAAGAATTAACATCTGATGTTGCCACATTAACTACAGCAACAGCCCACGGATTATCCACTGGAGATAGCATCTGGGTGGAAGGTGTTGATGCTACATTTAATGGTAAGTACACAGTTACATCAGCCACAACTACAACATTTAGTTATGCTAAAGTAGCAACTAACGTAGCGTCTACAGCAGTATCATCAGCCACAGCATTAGTAAATGAAACTGGCACAATTAATATTGAGTCAGAAAGTACGTTAATGACGGATGGATATATTCAAACTGGTTACATTAGATACAATACTCTTGAGCCTAAAAATTTTAAACGCCTTATAGGTAGAGGTGAGTTTACCTACGGTTCTATGACATTAGAAACTGTAGATGCAGATGGCACAGAGTATGACTTAGTTACATACGATGCTACTGTTGGTCCAGTTGAGGTAACAACTAGCCAGCCAACTGGTAGTCAAGAGTATCTTGGGTATAAATTTATTCTTTACAGAGATGGAACTACAAATACTTTAGGTCCTGTATTTAAGGGTTATCAAGCAAAGGCTACTATTGCTACACCGCGTCAGCGAGTAATTAAGTTTCCTGTCTTTTGTTATGATGTTGAGACAGACAAGTACAATGTAATGGTTGGCTATGATGGTCGGGCAAAAGACCGTATTGCACAACTAGAAACCATTGAACAAAATGGTGACATAGTAACTTGGCAGGATTTACAAACTGGAGAATCACGACAGGTTGTAATTGAACAAATAACTTTCACTCGTCAAACTCCACCAGACAGAGGATTTTCTGGCTATGGTGGAATACTGGATATAATAATAAGGACCGTATAAAATGACACCTATTGATTGGGCTACATTTGCAGTAGCCGTAAGTACTCTTGCTGGCACATTAGCAATAGCAGTAAGACACTTAGTTAAATATTATCTATCTGAATTAAAGCCCAATGGTGGGTCCAGTTTAAAAGATAAAATTAATTTGTTAGAGGAAAAGGTAGAGTTACTTACAGATTTGGTTAAGGAAGCGTTGAGGAAATGAATGAAAACTGTTGTCAAGAAAGCCACACCTGCTGCGATTGCTGTGCTGCGCCAAGCGACGGCATTAAGACCGAAGCGCAAGAAAGCAAGCGATGGTCTTCTACCATCTGCTGCCCACCTAAAACAGAGTCCGACCTCATACCATAACACGGGATACGCAGCCGATTTAACTCACGACCCTAAAAATGGTATTGATTGTTTTGAAATCTATGAAAAATTAAAAGAAGATAAACGAGTTAAGTATTTAATATTTACTGGTAAGATTTGGTCAGCCAAGAATGGCGAAACTAAATACACTGGAGTCAACCAGCATAATAAACATCTACATATTTCCATCAAAGATAATTGTGGTGATGACACATCACCGTGGTTTGGCTGGATGGGAAAAGCAAAAACACTCAACAAGGTGGTAGCATCGGTAAAGCCACTACCAAAGAAGGAGAAGTAATGAAAGATTTAATCGCAAGATTAAAGAGCAAGAAGACTAAGGCAGCAGTTAAGTCTTATCTTCGTGCAGTACTAGCCTCAGCAATCACTATGGGATTGGCACTTGCTGCTGACCTAGCACCTGAATATGCAATTTTGATTGGCTCTATAGCAGGACCATTGGCTAAATGGGCTGATAAGACTGAAAAAGAATATGGTCTAGGCTCTAAGTAGATGCCTCTAATTGGGCTTTAAACGCCCATTACAGACCTTAAACCCCCTGAACTAGTAGTAATACTAGGGATGGGGGTCTTTTTTTGTTGCTTGTGCACTTCCAAACATAGACCCACAGTATAAAAATTTTAAGGGGTAGAAGCAAATTTTTGATTTACCTCTACCCCATCTATTAGATTCCCCTGCTAATAGATATCTGTTAGTTTTCCCTGACTAACAGACTATTCATTTATTAGTAGATTGTGCCAATACTCTGGATAATCGTGAGCATTATAATATACTACTAAATCTCTTTCTTTAGTATCCCATCTTGTATGAAATACTGGTTCTGTTCCTGCTAATAATCTGGCTGGTATAACACTAATGCCATCTGAATATCTAAAACAAATGCGATGATATGAATGTTCGTTATCTGTATATGGTGGGGCTATCATCATCTGTTGTAATTTATTAAATGGAAAGATGGCTGGCTTACTGCTATCTGTTTTAAGCCACTTAACTTCTAAGTCGCCTATGTAATTCTCTCTACCATTGCCCCATTGTAGGCAGATATGAAAATCTGAAAAGTAAAAGCGTGGAGTTGGATATAACTTCCAACCTTGAAAGTAACTTTCTAAAGCACCTGCTGCTATTTTTTCCCGTTTACCGTCAGCATTTACCTGGCGTATAGGTTCTAGCATTTAACCACCCGTCTTGTAGAAACCAGTTCCTTTAAAATGTACTGGTGTTGATGAGTACAACCTAATCATTATCTCTCCACAGAGATTACAGGTTGGTAAATCCCTAGTATTTGTTTCCATAAGTGTAGCACATTGATTGCATTTAAATTCATAAGTTGGCATCATAATCCTTTGGTGTAGGCAGAGTAACCATACTGCCACAACTAGCACACTCTCCATCCAGAAAATAGAAAGCAACTTCTCCATCTACAAATCCACCCAGCATTACAAAAACTTCACAGCCACACACACAGATATCACCAATGGGAGTCTCTCTTAAATCCATTGCTTTGCTGTAATCAATTCGGCTAAACAATTCCCGAATGTCTTTGCTTTCCTCACTCATCTTCTTTAGCCTGCTGTACATCTTCATCAGAGTAAGGTCTCCATCCGCCCAAATTTCTTATTAAAGAATTGATAGCCCGTTGAACTTTCATTCTTGCACCATCAACTGTGGTGTTTAGGTCCTTTGCTATGAGGTTCCATTCGCTGTTATCTGTACTAAATCTGGTTCTGAGAATATTTTGTTTAGCCTCTGTTAGTTTGTAGAATGCGTTGGCTATATCTGACCGTAAAACTAGCCAGTTGTTACCATCTGTAACTGATTCTGTTTTACTTGCTTTAAAGTTTAAGTCTTTTATTTTTGTAGGTATCTCATAAGATTCTGCAATAATAGAAGGCAGAAATACCTCTATCACAGAGGCGTCATAATAATAAATATCTATTAGTTCATAGCCAACAGTCTTGGCTTTTTCTTTTTCACAATACTTGATTGCTGCATTTCTTAAAGACTTTGCTATTAACTTATCTCTATCTTTTTGGTCTAACTCAGACCATTCTTTATACTTTAATGGATGTGTAACAAACCATAGCCATAGTATCTGTTGGATATCTAGCGTCTCAACCATAGGATATTTTCTATGGTATTCAGTTGCTAGGGATGCAACTAATAAATCATACTTGTCTATGTAATCGTTCATTTTATTTCCGAAACAGGAACCCTCCAGCCATCTATTTGAGTATCAGTATATTCAGCCCTCATATAATCATTAGCATTGAAACTGCCATAAATCTGGACAGATGAATAATATTCTTCATCTAAAACTTTAACACCAAAGATTGTTTTGTTTATATCTTTTTTCCAGAAAGGTATAGAGTCACGGGTTCTAACAGTTCTAATCTCAACATTGCCAACATCAGGTATATCTTTTCTATCCTTGTGTAATTCATTAGGATACCAAGGCACAGACCATTGAAGGTTGTATGCCTTTGCCACTGCCCATTCGGCTACATTGGCTCTGATGTTTGCATTTATTTCTGGCTCAAGTGCACCAGTTCTTTTACCCATTGCATAGTTAGGTCTATCAACTGAGCCAAACTTAGTTAACCATCTTTCTACGGCTAATAAAGTGCAGACCCTAACTTCATCCTTCGTTAGGTGAACTATCACGGTTCTCGTTAACGCCTTTCCATTGACCTCTTTGTACCAATAGTCCTATTATGGCATAGTTTGCTAGGTCTTTCAGCGTATCCTCTATAGGTTCATAGTTCGGCGTGTTGTTTCTTTCATAAAACAAATTTTGCAAGCGTTCCATTTTGTCGTGCATACGAACTAATAGTCCATTCATAGCACCGCCTGGAGCGTGGGCTATGTTGTATGGACCGTAGTCTTGATGCTTTTGAACCATAACTATCTTTAGGTCTGTAAGTATTTCATCTAGATTATTGATGTCCTTCATTTAATATCTCCTTCATCTTGGACTCAAACTGAAGCATAGCATCTTGGACTAACACTTCTTCTATAACTTCTTCGCCATCACCTTGTGATGCTGCAACTAGAACATTTGCTAGTAGTGTTAATAGTACTTGAGCAGCATCTGTATTAATCTTATTGGTTTCATATATGTCTTTAAGTGCTGATAGTAGGTCTATGCCTCTGCGCTCTGAGAGTGGTAGCCCGATAAGTCGTGGGTTTTCTTTTATATAATCCCAGACTTTATCCATATCTCCTTTACTCTCCCAAACATTTTCTGATTTTGTCATCTAAAAACTGTACTCCTTCCTGTATCACAATGCTGTTTACATCGTGTCCTTCTGGCATCTGAACTATATTTACATTGTTTAGTTCTCGGCTAATCTTTTTGCCGAACTCTAGCCCTGGAGTATCACCGTCTGCTAAGACTATAACTACTTCAAAGTCATCTAATATTTTTGTATAGTAGGGCTTCCAATTGTTAGCGCCTGGAATACCTACTGATGGGTGATTTGTTTTGACTGATACTGTTACGCAGTCTATCTCACCCTCTGTTACGCATATGTATTGTTCTGCTGTTAGCACTGCCTGAGCATTAAACATTGTTGTCTTTGCACCTGGCAGACCTATGTATTTAGGGTCTTCGCCGTGGATACTACGGAACCTTAAGTCAACAACACCTGATGGTGTTATGTAAGGAATAACTAACTTACCCTTGTATCCTTCGTGACCTGGTAATGGATTGTCCACTACTCCTAAATGAAATCTCTTTGCTTCTTCTACCGACAGATTCCGAGTTGCCAGATAATCTTCTGCTTGATGTATGTGCTGGGCGTATTCTTGTGTTGCCTGTAGGAGAAATTGTCTCTGCGAATTTGACAGCCTCACGATAGTTACCTCCTTCTCTTTGCATAATTAAATCGTAAACATCACCACCGACACCGCATCCGTGGCACTTGAATCTTTCTTCATCAAAATTTACACCTGCTGATGCGTGTTTATCTGGATGAAATGGACAGCGTATCTTTCGCCAGCCACTGCCCACAGCAGGCAGGCTGGCGCCGATATGCTCTAAGTAAGCAGCAATGCTGTGCTTATCCACAATAACAATCCTAATAATTCTTGTTGAAGTAAGGCAAATAAAACCATAAATTCATTTAACAAGTTTCAACATCCTTTCTTCATTAGTATGTTTTCTTACAATTTGTAGTGCCATCTCATAAGAAAATGCAGCAGCCAAATGTAACTGTTCGCCTGCTCTATCTTCTTGTCCTTCATACATAAGGGCTAATCTATTATGAGTCATAACTTTTTCTTCTAATTCATTAATAATATTCTTAATCTCTTTTTGCATTGGTTATTTCCCTTATGAGTTGTATCCATATTTTTGCTGGCATAGTTGCATACCAATCATCTACATTACCTTTGCCTTTGCGTTTATGTAGGACCACACCAGTCCAAGCACCATCGTTCTTCATCTCTATTTCTAATTCTGCTGTCCATCCTGCTAAATCTAATTTGGCGTGGTTCTTAATCTCAATGGTTACACCTGGCACACCGCTGATATCGCCTTTGTCTAGGGTTGCTCCTGCTAACCTGCGGTCTGCATATTTGTAGCCATTGGTCTTAAGCCAAGCAACAACATCTCGTTCTGCTTGACTACCTTTACGTTTGGCTGCGCTACCCAAGTCCTACCGAATCTCTAACTATTTCATAAACTTTACGATTAATTAAATCATATAGTTCATCATTGTTATATAACTCATCGGCAACTATATTCCACTCACCTTCGGCAAGTGCTCTACCTACCAATGCTTCTACATCTTCTTTAGTAAATGTGTTATCCCAAACTTTAATTTCCATATACGGTCTCCTGCATATACTTGATTTGAACATCGTCTAAATACATATTGTCTGGATTAAATGAAAGGCTGACATAGTTATTACCTGTCTGGTCTGCTCGTCCATATCTATTCTTGACTGGGGCTACACACAAGAAAGTATCATCACCTTGTTTCATTTGTCCTATGGTCAATACCATTGCAGGAATCTGATTGACTAGACCCTGAATAGCATTGCGTGGCTGGCAAGGATAACCGTCAAAACCTTCTTTGGTATGGTGAAGAACAAGTACTGCTGAGTTTGTATCTCTTGCAAGATACTTTAACTCTTTCATTGCTGCTCTCATACCTTGGAATTCTTCGTGTCCATCCATTGCTATATCCATTAAGTTATCTACAACTATAAGTGTTGGGCTTCTGCCCCATACAGTTTCAAATGCAGATACTTCATCATCTAAATCTTTTAATGTAGGTGTTGACTCAAACGACCAGAACAAGTGATTGTTCATAACCAATACTTCTTCTGCTTGCTTTGGGTCTCGTTTTAATAATTGCTCTGCTGCTGTTTGTGATATCTTGCTTGACATTGCAACTAATCTCATAGCCATAGTGTGAGCGTTGGTATCTGCGCTGAAGTACAGCGTAGGAACTTTGGCTCTGGCTGCAATTGCTAAAGCGATTGATGACTTGCCTGCACCTGGAGTGCCTGCAATCATTGTGATTTCTGCACGGCGCAAAATAATTCCTGCTCGTTCAAATGCCGCAAAAGCGGGTGGCAATGGTTCGCCACCCACCTCTGCTTTGCTGATGCTACGCCTTAATGTACGCACTTACTTTACCTGGTCTGCTACGAAAGTATTCCAGTCTGGTGTACCTACTCTTGCATAAACATTTTTGCATTTATCTAATGCGCCTTTTTGTGCTGGACAGAAATAACCACGGTACATTTTACCGTCTTTACCTGTTCCTTGAATGGCTGTCATCTTTCCGTGAGGACAGTTCTTACCACCACCGATGGTTGCTGTTGGTGGAAAGTTATATTCCTGAGCAGGATATGTTGAACCTGTCTCAACAATAGATGCGCCCAGACTTGCTGCCACTTGTGCGGTTGACATAGGTGCTGGGCTAGATTGGTTTTTTGATGCTGCCTCTAGTTCTGTTACTGCAGCCTTGATTGCTTCCAGTGCTTCTGCTACTAGGTTATCTAATTGGTTTCCTGTTTCGGCACGGACTGTAATCAAACTGCCTGCTGCTGACTTTACTGTGATACTGATTGGTGCTTCGGTTGAAGACACTACCTTCTCCTTACTCTGTGAATGGAACGACAAGACCTTTTTTGTCTCGCCATTGTCTTACCTTCATTGCAAATTGTACACCTTTCCATCCTTCTGCAATATCAATCCAGACTAATTTACATAAGCCTGTACCTGCAGGAAGATGTATGATGATTGCTTTATCCTTGTTAACTTCACCCCATTTACCTCGGGTTGCCGTTGTCACATCATAAGGCAACCCGTTAGCATAAATTGCTAACTGAATTGCTATGTTGTTTGGATGGTCTATGCGACCTGTCTTTATATCTGCAATGAATCTTTCTCCTTTATATTCAACAAGTCTGTCTGGTGTGCCAGCAATTTTATATTTATCTAACACACAGAATTGTTCTATAAAGATTTTATCTAGTTGCTTTGTTGCTTCTTCGTAGGCACGAATGTCCCCTGCCCACTCATCTGGTATAGGACCTAGTTCTTGTCCTAAATCTAACTTTTCTGTAAATGCGTGTAGTGCTGTGCCTATTGTGGCTGCACGACTAGCACCTGCTACTTCCATTGCATCTTCTATGTATTTATTAATAGCCATCTTGTCATCTTGCGATGCATTAATTGCTAATAATAAATCACTGCGTATTGTTAAACCTATTGCTGCCATACGCATCTTCCAAGCGGTCAATGCTGATGGGTCATCAAGACTGTTGGCTATTGTTGTAGCCCTTGTATATGCAATTGGTTTACCACCTTTAGGTGGTTTAACTAACGGTCTTCCGTATCTATCACGCTCTATTTGTAATTGTCCCATTGGGTCCTTGTCTCCTTCTAAGAGAGAACGGATTAGAAAGGAGACTAATCAGAACTAACCCGTTCTCTTTAGAGAATGGTATCAGACGGAAGGGTATATGACACCATTCTTTTTGGCGTGGCATTGGTAATTATGTGGTCCCCTTAGTGGCTGACTAGACCACCCACATAACAGCCTGCCAATACTATTGTTCGTCAGTACTTGTAATATCTAACGACCAATCATCAACGGAACCACCATCTAGTTCTAATTGAATTCCGTTTTCAACTATCTGGTAAGCATCGTCTTCTGACTCTGCTTCTATGTCTGTGATAGTAAACTCTACACGACCTGATACTGTCCAGAGTTTCTTAAGTTTATCTGCACCAATAGATTCTAGTAATTCATTGATGTCATCAACTGTGAATGTAAGTTCACTATCTCCTGTGCCGTACTGTCCGTTAAAGAAATCATAAACTTCTCTACGAATTTCTGCTATACGGTTCCAATGTTTGTCTCTTAAGATGTTTGAATTTTCTAGCCTCACTCGCAGTTCTGCTCGTTCATCTAGTGCAGTCTTAACCATTTCTTCGGTAAACTTTATTTGATTACCGTCTGTATCTGTGTATAGATATTCCACTTTAGTCTCCTTATACTGTTAGTAGTTCTAGTGCTCTAATCTTTAGGCTATCAGAGCCACCTGACATAGCCCTTACACCTGTGATTGTGCCTTTATCTTGCTTGCCGTGGTCGGCATACTCAATAATGGATTGCCACAATCCAAACTCCGTGTCACGGATATTCTCCTGTGTGGGAGAATTTTCATAGATATTCTGGGCGATGTTCCGTGCTGTAAGTGCACGGCTTAACTGATTCTTTTCGCCTTGGCTAAGCAGATGATGAGGTGTGTCCTCAATAGTAGATGGCAATGGAAATACTCTTTTGAAATATCTCAAAGCATTTTCTCTACTAACTGATTTAGTAATCAAATCATTAGCCAATGTTTGATATTCATTCACACTGTCATAAGACATCTGCATAATATATTTTACTTCTTCTATATTAAGTTTGCTGTTTGTCGTATGCTTTAGTGTGTATGTATATTTGTTATTGTTCCGATAGATTTTGTTTATCTGATTGGCACAAAACAAACGCTCAATGATTGGCTTGATAATGACTGAACTGCTGCCGTCGTGGCTGGTTCTAGCCAAGATAAACGCAGTGTGTGGGTCATTGGCTACTGTCATTTCAATTGGTAATTGTAATAACATCCATACCTTTGCACCGCCATCATACTCACCTGCTGCTGCATAACGGGCTTCGCCTGAATCAATTAGTGTATCTAGTGCACTAAACAATTCACCATTTTGAAATACTTGATAGCGATTACCAACAACACCAATGTTGTCAACCTCACCAAAAGGTGTTGTCTTAACTACGGCTTGTTTGTTTCTTACTGCTATCTGTAGTGGTTCACCTGCGCCTGGGATTGTGTATGAGGCTGTCATTGGATGCAATGATACTGACCAGTCAAGACCTGCTTGTCTGGCTACATCTCTGGCTGAGGTTGCTGTTACTGCTGTGCCTGACTTAACCCAATTGGATAAGTTTTTCATTGGTACCGTAGTTGTTGTCATTTTTCCTCCCTATCATAGATAACATCTACAACTTTAGAATGTAGTTCTTCTCCCATATTGCTGATAAAACTACTATCTACATCTGTTGCATATACTCTCTTAAGTAACTTTGCTAAATTATAATCTGGATTAATCTTAAGAACTTCTTCAATGATACTTTTAGCCTCATCTTTACTTGCTTCATAAAGATAAGTAGAGAATACAGTGGTAAGTGGTATTGCTACATCTTTGTTTACTGCACTACTTAGTAGTAGTAAGTAATCAAATATGTTATGGACAGTAAACTTCTCTGTGCGTATGCCCATTAAGAAGTCACGGATTTGTACATTTTCATTGGTTGCTATGGCAACCTCTGCTATATGCTTAGGTGTTGGTTCTTCCTTGTGCATATTTTCAATTGCCTTGCGGATATCCTCCACAATGCGGATGTTTGTTTGTGTATCTTCTGCTCTGTATAGACCAGTTTGTGTAAGTAGTTCTACATCTACTTCTGCTCTGAGGTCTTGTATTAGTGACACGATAGTCTCCTTATAGGTATCTTGCGATTGAGTTGTATGTGGATGTTGATACTGATTCTTCATCAGTCATCTTAAGAATACGAATAGCATTCTCAATTTCTTCTTTACTATCACGATAACTATGATTACTCATTGTTTCAAAATCACGCTCTGGTTCTGCTGGAAAATCAGTTCCAGTAGTTGTGATATCAAAATCAATATTGAGTGTTGAGTTCCACGAACGATAGTTAGTGCGTATGTTTTCGGCTTTATTGAAATTATCAATAGCCCACTTGTTCATTTCTTTACGCCATTTTTCTACAGCCTTTTGATATTTAGCATCGGCTATATCTTGTGATGCGTAATCTGTTTCTAGTTTCTTTAGTGCTTTCTCTAATGCTGCGATTACCTTAACTGTAGGTATCTTTACATTAAGAGTTCTGCCATTGCCTCTTGCCATTGTTAGTCTCCTTTTCTTTATTGTTAGTACCAGTTGTGCTTGCGCCAATGAGCCCAAGCAACTGATGGTTTGTCGTATCTGTGTTTGATATACGCCAAGCCACGAGCAATCTGCTCGGGCGCAGGCGTTGTTGGTTTCATATTCAGCAATTGCGGTATGCCAAATGCTGAAGACTTGGGGTTATCTGCAGTGTGGTCCCACGCAGATTCTTTGCCCCAAAGTTTTAGTAGTGCTTTGTATTCAGACTTGTCCCATTCCTCATACTGTGCTGAGATTAGAATTTTGGCATAGTATTTGCTCAAGGATTTGGTCCATCTGATTTCCTTCTGAACATTCTTTACTGGTTCTTTGTTGTCTATCTTGGCTGTGATACCCCAAGAAAGATTCGGAAATACTATTGATGGTATTGTCAACAGCCAACTGAATAGCACTGCGTATAGTTTCTTCATTTAATAATCCCTCTGTATAGGAAATATCCAATAGCAATGAGGTATGCCCAGGAGATGAGCGGTGAGATGTGTGGAACTTGAGCGACTGCATTTAGTTGCTCCATATCTGTTCTCCTACTTTGTCCCAAGCATCTAGTGATACTGGTGCCCCGATTATTGTTTCTTGAACCATTTCTTTAATCTTGTTTACTTCTAAGGCAAGATTGTCTAGCCAAGTTGCTATCTCGGCTAGGTTTAGTAGCAGTTGTTCGTCTCTCATACTAGTCCTCGTCTCCCCACATTCTGTCTGGCTCGTCATCAGTTACGCATTCTTCATCGGCACTATGCCTATACTCGCAGTCTGGGCACATCTCTGCGCCGTAGTATGCGACATCATCTTCTAGCCTTGGTTCGCTCATTTTATTCACCTATCTTGGCGAATGCACAAGTTTGGCATAGGTAATAATCCCAATCGTTTTGGTCATTGACTGGGATTACAAGTAGGATGCCACACTTTTGGCATTCTGATTTGAAATAGGTTTTAGTCTGTTGTGTCACTGTAGTCTCCAATGTGTTCGTTGATGCGTTCTTCGCCCCACATTTTTTGCCAACACTCAGGGTGAACACCACTAATTATCTGCTCCCTGAATGGTGCTGTCAAGGATTGAAATGCTCTACCCACATACTCACCTCTGAGATAGGTGAATAGTTCGTGTTCTTCTACGGCGATTGAGCCTAACTTGAAGCACACTGGGCAACGCTTGGTCATATAAATAGTCTTCATCTCTGAGCCCTTTCTATTCTTAACAGCCTAACTACATCCCAATAATGACGCTCCCACCTGTAGGCTGAGCGCATAGTCAATAATAAAACAGCCAACTGTGTGACTATTAGAATACATATAGCCACAATTGTTCCCATATCTAAATACATATCCTGAACCCTGTTCCTTTCCTGCGGATTACCGCTGGCGCTGGCAAAAAAATAAAGAGGGCTAGCCAGAGCCGAAGCCCTGACTAGCCCTGAAGAACTACTTGACGAACTCCAACGCGGTGACAATTTGGTTGTCATACCACTTGGTTTGACCAGCATTCTCACGAACTGTGGTTGTGAGGTAACCGCTAAGATTAACGGCGAACTCGGCGTTGTCGGCAATCATTGGACGCAATTGACCAATGATGGCAGGGTCTTGAATCGTAACCTGACGGCTAGCGATGAAGCGTGAACGGATTGAACCATCTGGTAGGTATTCTACCTGACGGGATTGGACGATACCTTTGACTACATTGCCGTAGTCGCGGACTGACTTCAATAACGCATTATTGAAGGTAAATGAGTTAACTGTATTCACTTTCTTTCTCCTTTTTTGGGGGCGTATCCCCCGTCACTCGGACGGGGGTAGCCCTTGGTTAGATGGTTAGTTACAATTAGGACAGTGTGTAGCCTTGTTATAGACCAAGTGGCAAGTCTGACAGATGGTCTCAGCGGGGGTAATTATGAGGCTGGTATCTAGGTCATAGATACGGTCAGCCAATTGAGCAACTGGCTCAATGAACTCAGAATTACGGTCGGTCCAATCGTGACCCGAAGGCTCGTCACGAATGACAGACCAGACGAACTTGTACTGAAGATTGCCTTCATCAACAATCTGATGAGCAATCGTAATGTCACGACTGTCTCGGAGTTCCTGACAGTCAGGACATAGTTCGGTTAACGCTTGGCATTGATAGCACATATTTGTGATTGAGATGCCATTGCTTTCTGTATACATACTTTCCTTTCTGTCTACCAACTTGGTAGAACGCGGACAGCAGTATCGCCCTGTCACTCTTGCCCTGTCTGCCGAATAGGCAGACGTCTAGGGCGACAATCGCGTTAAGCGATTTGACAGGAAGCGATACAATGGAAGCGATGTAGGAGCGCGAGCCAGACGGCGGCGAAGCGCGGCGCAGACGCGCCGACGACGTGGCGAGAGCAGGGCGCCAGAGTATGGCTGCGTGAAACGCTGACATACGAGATGCGTGGAACGCATCGGGCGCTTGCGGTGCGACGCATAAAGCGAACACGATAGCCTA
>JACCDG010110654.1_pt1 | contig 15341 bp, 16 predicted proteins | sample 7442471 | NCBI WGS metagenome assembly JACCDG01 (sample SAMN15323444, study PRJNA562643) | freshwater metagenome | isolation source: river surface water | place: USA:Blue River Watershed | collected 2017-08-17
GCATAGTCAACTCGCCGATAAACGCCGGCCTCGACAGCCTCGCGCAGGATAAATTTAAAAACCTCCCAGAAGCGCTCTGGGTGACCCCATACGTCGTATGAGCCAATGTGCCCGCCGACCTCATGTAGCATAACATACATCAATGTGTTAATGTCGACCAGTCGATAGGGGGCCACTTTCTCGCGCAGACAAATCACAAGTTGACTACCTTTGTTAATGTTGTACGAAGTCTCACCGCCGCGCCTGGGGTCATTCTCCATAACAGTCGATGGGTCATAGTCGCGCAAAATCGCACTAATAATTTTATACTTGTCAGTGTCACGATGACCCGGTGCGCGGACCATAATCGTCTCCATGGTTGCGTCGTCAAGATCAACATAGTACTTATCGCGCAAGTGTCGGAGGAACACGAGCAGTCGCCGGTGTGCCGTGTCGAGCAGTTGTGCCGCCTCTTGGTTGTCCTTGAACTCAGCCATAACTGTCCAACATGATCGCTCGGTGCACACTGATCGCCTAGGTGGCGGCCAGAAATATATCATCATTACCACTACGACCAGTAGCAAAATCACAGCCCGTTGCATTGCAAGTTTATATCTCATTGCGCGATATAAAAGATTAGTCGTGCAATATATAGACTGTGGAGTCTCAGGTTGCGATGGAAAATCAGTTTTTAAAGTCACCTCTGACTGTCTATCTCTATAATCCGCTTGAACGTCAGTGTACACACGCTTGGGTTTTTGTAGGCGATGCGCCGCCGAAAGTTGTCAGCGCGATTGGTCGCGCACAAGGCGACACACTACGCGACTACTATGGCGCGCAATGGAAGTCCAAATTAGCGATGGGTAAATTCAAGCATAAAATAGTCGACGAGTATCTCGACAATGTGCGCGAATTTGCGCAGACCGAAGACGTGTATAGTAAGTCAGGTGCTTCAGATTTTGTTTGTCCCACAAAATCAGGAGGCGCCACAACCGACAACATCCAAGTCGATGAAATTTCACGCATGCTTGGCGAGAGTCATGGTCGCGCGGCTATGTCATTCACTGAAAATGAACTCGGCGCCGTCGGGCTCAAACGCGCGATCACTATCAAGACATCACCGCCGGTATCGTGGCCGGCCGGTCAAGTGACATACAGCGATGTGTCTGTCTATCCTGAAGACAATTTTGTTGAGTTCAAAGAGAAAATCTTCTTGGCGACTGGTATTCCGCTGTACCGCCAACACTTGTTTTGGATCACAAATCGCGTGCAGACGACCTATAACATTGTCGCGCATAGGGCGATTTCGGCCGATATTACAGCGATAGCTGACATTACAGATCGCGTCGCCGGTATTCCATACGACAGTGAGCTTGCCGCGCAAGCTGATAACATTCATGTTGAGTCGCAAGAGTGTTTTGGCATTCTAGAGCATGCGCCGTCTACGTTTTTCGTAGTCGACGCGGCGATTTTCACATTTCCGAATCAAGTACAGCTTGAGCGCATAGTCAAAGATACTTATTCGATGGACATGATCTACTACGGTTTTGTGATGAAGTATTTCCCAACTCTGGCCTCCAAAGAGTGTTTTATTGATTTCATCACGGCCGAATCTGACATTTTTGCCAAGTTCCCAGCAATGGCGAGGCCAAAAACAACACTCGGGTACCTGTATAAGGCTGAGCGACAGATTGTCAACAGTGTTTATGCCGCGCGCACAAAGGCTATCGCGGCGCGGACTAGTATTGCTATTACTCACATGACATTATCAGTGCAAGAACAGCGATGCATTATTGACATTCGTAACTTGTTCGACAAGCTAAAAACTAGCCGCCGAGTACCCGAAATCCATGCTTATGTTGAATACGACCGCGCGCGATGGCTGTTGCGCAAAAATCACATGCGATCGGGCGACATTGTGTTTCCGTCGTCGGCGCAGTTTAAGATCGGTGTTATTATCGCTATTGTATGCACTGGAGAGATTCTAAAGCATATGTTCTTGAACATCCATCCTAGTGGCAAATATTGGGTCAAAGTTGTATGGCGCGAGGAGGAAAACATTGACTTTGAAGCCAATCTTAAACTTGTGAAGCGCCATGTGGACGACATCATTAAGTCGATTAACTCACTCGGCCGCGTTGTGTTCATCGGCGGCACTCAACTACCGCTACCTACTGCCGAAAACATTGTTTACTCCGGCATGAATATCTCACTGATGTGGAAGCGAGTACTGCCTGAACAGTCATTTAAGGTGCTCAAGACGTTGTTCGACCCATATCAGCGCGCTGGTATCATTCTACCGCGCAATGTGCAGCAGTTTGACAAGTATGAATTCACTTGGCACAAGGGCATGTATGAATTCGACCAGACCTTGCTTGAACGCATCGTTGTTGCGTCGGGCGAACAGAATTTTAACAACACATACACTTATATGACTTCATCGCTTGTCAAGCAGAAATGGGATCAACATTACACCGGTCGCATTGTGCGCATGACACATCGCACAACAGATGTGCGGTTTGAAGTAGTCGACGTCCATCAACATGAGTTTGAGATTTTCCATCGCTATATGTTGGGCTTTATCCATGCTGCTGAGAACAACGAGCAGCTTAACAGTATCAAGTCACATAGTGTTAAGAAGTTGAACAAATTACAAGAGCAAGACCCTGAGCTGTTCAGGCTGAAGATGCACGACCCGACACTTAAGGTGTATTCTATTCTATGTCAAAATGCACGACAGCCGTATGTGTATGCACCTGATGAAATTGCTAAGATGCCAGCTGATGTTGTGAAGCGCCTAACGCAATATTGGAACTTCACAACGCGATCGCCGGCATATTATGCATGCCCTAACAAAGACTATCCTCACTTGTCGTTTATCACAGGTATGCATCCTAAAGGCTACTGCTTGCCATGCTGTAACAAAAAAGCCGAGTCCGGCTCGGCGCTGAAGGCTGAAATCAAGCGATCTTGCCTTACAACACATACTTTCACATCAGAAGCGAAGGGTCAGCGCCACATTATGACTTACGGCAAACATCTGGATGAAGATCGTCTCGCGCGCCTACCGCAGACTATTGTGAAACTGTTGTTTACGGCGGGAATTCATGCGGAGAGCTCTGTACCGGTCGTACGGTTGGGAGGTGACGACTCTGACAGTGACTTTGATGATGTAGAGTCAAACGACGAGACTGACATTGACGAAACTGACATCGGCGCTATTTTGGAAGACAACTCTAAAACAGGCGTTCCTAAAACAGGCATCTCTAAGATAGGCGTTCCTAAAACAGGCGGCGTAAAATACAAACGCACGACAACTGCCGGGTATTACATAGTCGGCGTCCCGCAGACTGTAGCAGCTGATAGCGGATATCATGGACTAACATATGCACTTGCTAAGGCGCTCGACATGTCCATTGGCGAATTTATCACAGACATCACTGGTAAGATGACAGCTCGCCCAGAACTGTTCTACACTCTGAGTCACGGCACTATTTCACAATACGTGGACACTATGCAACAGCTTATAGACTTGTTGCGCGATGTGTATATTCACGGCGCTATTTACGAGTCCAAACGTGTATTCAATGACTACGCGGACCTGTTTATGGACCTTGCGCCGTACATTTATGGTATCCACTGTGTGTGTTTTATCGACCGCGCGCAACATGTCGATGAGGAAAATATCAACGTTTATGTTAATCCTGTAACGCGCCAAGCCCTGGAACTAGGTGCCGGCGACACTCGTGTGTTGTTAGTGCAAAAAGTAGGCAACTATGTCGCACCAATCTTTCACATCAATATTGATGAGTACTACGGATCAGGTTCTGAAATAGTCGCCGAACGAACATTTGAGATTGACCATCCAATCGTGCAGACAATCATAACCTTGATTAAATCAGAAGGCCGCGAAGAGACTATTATCCCGGAAGGTGTCAGACTGGCGATTATGACGAATAGTAATAAATGCTGCGGAGTTATTGTCGCGCGCGGCACTGCGCAATGTCATATTCCTCTGCGGTATGGATGGGTTGAAGCACCAGCTGTGACGTATACGCCAGATGAATTGCGCAGTACAGCGCTTGATCTTGAGCTTACGCTAGAAGTCGCCAGAGAGGTAGGTTACGCGGTCGACTACTATGTTGCGCACATTAAGCCTGATGGCCGGCAGTTGTGGGTTGGCGTGCACTACACAAATGGCATGACATCGTATTTTAATGTTGGTACGCCGCCTGCTGATGCGCGCTGGACCGCAGTCCACTGTCATCCGCTCGATGTGATGGAAGCTATAGCCGCCAGTGCGCCGCCGATTGCGGATGGTCGAGTGACTGGTTATCAGCGCGCGATGTATGATGCATATTCTTATCAACTGCTGTTGGTGGAATTTATCAATTACCTTGAGACAGATCGCAATAAACCACTGCGGACTAAGATTTACGACACTATTATGCGATCGCGCGGCGAATTCTATTCTAAAGTCCGCGACTTAATTGAAGCCGAGGGGACAACGCGCGAACAACGCGACGCCGACCTGAAGTCTATCCGCGAGAAATTTGCCGACTACACATTTGGTCACTACTCCAAGCACCATCTTATTGCCGAGCTTGAACATTCAGTGTTCGAGTTCGATAAATTGACTGTAAATCAGTTGCGGCAGTTGCCCCAGGATCAAGTTAAGACACTCGTTGCTAAAATCGTGAGCTCTATTACGACGCCGGGTGAGCTATCAGAAGGCGCTTTTCCTAATATTTACACACCATGCGGCGGCGATAGACTAGGAGTCGTCGCGCTTGAGGGTCGGACGGTCACAAAGGGCGAGTCAGCCGACACATCTGATCCTGAAACAAGTCGTGTGAAGATGTCGCGCGCGATTGGCAAGAAGGACTTTGTCTACTGCCGCGGGTCAAGACTTATCCTAAACAATGTGTCCGACTACTTGGAAATCCTAGTTGCTGATTTTACGTCGCCGATTAAGCTGCGATATATTTTGAGTTCACTGTTCGCCGACTCGACAGCTGAGTTTTTCAAGTTTATCCAGTCATCGATGGAGGAGATTAATGTTTACAAGTTGGGATAGACACACCACGCTGAATAATAGGCGGCACATTTTTTGGACTGATGGTTATATAAGCCTACATGCCTGATTCAGACCCTATTATTGCCGGAAAGCCGCATGATTTTAGCGGTATGTTCGGCGGCATTCTGTCGCAGATCCAGTACAAACTGCTGTTCGGCGTTATCGGTATGTTCCTATTCTTCTCGTCGGCTTATTACGTGGAAAACGTCCTAGTGCACTTTGACTCGGCGACTGAGCTCGACCGGCCGACAGGATGGGGGTATGGGATAACGGTGATGTTCTTAGCCATGGGATTTATCCTACTGGATGCACTATGTCGCACTGGGGTTCTCTAATTTTCACTTAGAGGATAGATATGTATCAAGGTGCGATAGGTCTCTAGTCTTAAAATTGAATTAAAGACATTGACTGACCACAATGGACTATTTTGACGAACTTATCCTGGACGATGTTGTACCGGCGACTGAGGAGTCGATCACAGATGACCAATTTATGCAACTGATGACTGAGAAGTTACTAGAATCGGAAAGCGTCAGCGTGACAAAGCCGACTCGCGCAAAGGTTGCAAAACCGCCAGTTGTAAAAGTAAAAGTCGTGCGACCGACCGACGGCAACATTTTGCATGGTCATAACTTGCAGAGATTTATGAGCGAAGTCCCGGCGGTCGAGAACAATATGTTCACCGCGCCGGTATCGACTACAAATACGATTGAGGGCTTTATCTCTGGCGTCGACTTTCATGAGGAACAACTTATCCAGGTTGTTGAACCATGTGAGCGCGTGATATGCTATAAGTGCAACTATGGTGAAAAATGGTGGCCGCTCTACGTGCCGCCTGTTCCGCCGCCGAAGTCAACTCGCGGGCGCAAACCGGTTGTAAAGCCTAAAAAGCCGCGCAAACATCAAGGTAATGGTAAAGAATTCTCGTCGCAGATCACATTTGTAGTACGGGCGCTCGAGAGTGGTCATATTTATAAGATCAAACTATTCCGCAATGGCACGTTCCAGCTGCCTGGCACTAAGACTGAACTGATCGGCGAAGTCCTGGAATGCGTCAGTGTTGTCGAGCAGAAGATCAACCAATTTCTGGCGCCGTTGAGGCCAGAAACACCCTTGCTCTCGCAGCTAACGACTATACATGTTGTGATGCGCAATTACAAAATGGCTGCAAAACTACCTCCGCGCGCCGTTGTGAACTTTGCCAAGATGCAAAAATACTTGGAAACTGTGCGCGGCGATAAGCTCGGGGCACTCCGCGACGTACCGGTATTGACAGGATGTGCGACTCCTGACGAGCCAGTTGCGGCGATTCCTGTTACGCCGCACATTATCAAAGTGATTTACAACCCACTTAAGACCAAACTGGCGATTATTATCGCGACACCGAATGCATACAAGCCGGACAAAAAAATGCGAGTGAATGTGTTCTTGCGCGGCAAGATTAACATTCTTGGAGCGCTTGACATGGGATATACACAGATGGTCTGCCAGTGGCTATGCCATATTTTCGAAAATGGTGGATTTATCGTTATCCCGCCGCGGCCAGTTGGCGCGTATGTTGAAGCGCCACCGCCGGTTGTGCCGACATTGTCATTAGAGGACGCATTGCCGAGTATTATGTCACTATTCGAAGATGCTATGTTACAAGTGTGCATTGGCGGCTGTGGCATGTGATGACCGAGGATCGAACTTAATTTTTTTATCCCTGGTCCCTTATGCGATTGAACGCCGCGGACATGTCGGCATCGGACGACAGACCAGGTTGTGCGTACTGATCTTTGCGCGATCGTGAGTAAAGGATTGCATTTGGAATAATCTCGAGTAAGATACGCATAACAGGGCCGACGTCATAGTTTTGCATGACATTAGACACAACCTGCGACGTATCGTAGCGCATTCGGCGCAACTTCATATTGACACTGTGATGCCAGCCAGTTAGATCTGGTCGATATCCAAAGTATGATTTTTTGCCATCAAACACGTCTTCGGCCGAGCACGCGCCCCAAATAAGTACTTCTTCGGCGATAGTGCAATAGCGCGACCTGTCATTTTTGGCCAGTAGTGAGCGCAGAGTGTTGTTAATATCAGTATACGAGCTGTTTTCATCAACGTGTTTAATGTTTGTAAGTGGTACGCCGGCAAGCTCGAGATCGCCGCGTAGTGCAACGATTTGTTCAAGCATGTAGATCTTTTGATCTTCGCGGCACTCTTCATCCAGGGTGCAGGCTGTGACACCCATACTTTCACTGACCGCGCTAATCTGTCGGCGCTGTTGTTCTTCGCGCGTTCGCAAGTCAATGTCTGATGTCATATCCCATGCCGGGCTCTCAAACGGGTCATCATAAGTGGACGTGGTAGTATCGTAAGACTGCGAGCCGTATCCTGAGCTTTGATAACTTTGTGCGCTATGCGAATCAGAATATGAGTCGGTTGATGTACTTTTTGGAGTTCCGTACGATTGTGACGATCCATAAGACTGTGACCCATAAGTTTGCGACGAACTGCCGCTGTGAGTTGACTGGTCGGATGGGGTACTTTTTGGCACGTCTAGCAGGCCGGCATCTTTCATTGCACCATATTTTGCGAGCAGATCTTCATCAGTGCGCTTAAAAGACAACCCAGTAAGGTTTAATTTCTCTGCCTGATATGCCAATTCATCAGTGAATCTGTCTTGCGATGTCGACGGCTTGATGAACCCGCCATCGGACAATATTTTCTCGAGTGACCTCACATCCATATCCGGCTTGATCGCGTCGGGATTTACAATCGCGTAAATCCCCTTCAGTACATTAGCGTTGCTAGACATAGGGTGTAGGATATGTTACCTCGCAGGTAGATATTCTAATTAAAAATGTCATGCATTAGTGGTGTCGACTAAATTAGTATGTCTGAAATTCAATACATCGTAGGATGGGATTGTGCTAATAAGAGTCTCGGGTGGTGTGTCACCGAAGTCAACTGCTCAATTTTGCGGCGGGCAGGAGCGGCGATGGAACGTTTGCGTGCTGCCGGAATTGGAATGGACAAGATTCGCGACAAAGTGGCAGTCGCGCACTGTGCCGGCGATGTTGAGTTGATGCGATGCTGCCGAGATGTATATATAGCAGACAATTGGTGTAAGATTGTCGCTATCGGAGTGGTTGACTTACACCCTGGCGAAAATACTCCGAGCGATGATGTGCTGAAGGCGCGGCGACTGCGGTCGTGGCTCGAGGGTGCGTTTCCAGACTGTAAGTGGGCCGGCCATGACTTAATTGTTGCTATTGAACATCAGCCGCGAACAAAGCTTGTGCCAAATACGGCGTCTTTTAGCATTCAGTCGCAATTGGCCTTTTATTTCGCACACTGCGACTTGCAATGTATCTCGCCAAAACTAAAAAACAAATTAGATGTAGGTGGAGGCGGCTGTGGCGGACCCACATATGCCGATCGAAAAGAGCATGCCAGACGCAGTTTGATAGCATGGGACTATGCCGCGGCTGCGTCTGTACCGCGCGAAGTGCTTGATGATGCAGGAGATGCATTTCTAACAGCATACGTGCGTGCTAAACGAATGTTACATGCGGTTTAGGGTCTAATATGTAAACCTAGGATCTTGCGCCAATGAAAGTGCAATTATGTATTGTAGGCAATATACTGAGTATGTACCATTACTACCAATGAGTTCGACACACGTGTATGGTGTATGATAGACACACGAGATAGCTAAAACAAATGGCATACACGGTTTCACATCGAGTGTTTCACAATACTGTCCCAGTCCGTAGACTCTGTAACTTATTACCCCATTAGTTACAACGATAACACCCTGATCATGGGAAATCGAGAATACAATTTCCGCACCATCACAGTGTCTGCCGGCGAATGCTAACCGGTCATACCAGTATACTAACATTGGTACATACTCTATCCACAATGGCGGTGGTGCACTTTTCCAATATAGGTCTCTGAAACTCAATCTGCCTGAATTGAGCACAAAATGATATGAATCTCTAATATGATCACCATCCCAGACCTTAATTTTACTAGTAGATGTCATGTCTGCGATATCATGCTCTGTAAGAATGACTTTTTGCGAGCTTGCCGGATTCGGGTGATCGGAGTAACCCAGACCGTTACACGGCACTCTCAGCAGCATTGTGATCAACAGATGGCGCAAAAAATCATTTTTTTAGCCACTAGTAGTTTATATTAAGGTCTTGCGCGAGCGACAGCGCGACTATCATTCTTAGATACGCTAGAAAACCACATCTGATACCTTCAACATACAAGTTTAAGAACAGCGTATCCTTATTATATGATAATTCGAATTGCACGCACGGAGTTATGTGGTGGCGTTTACTACCATATGCAAGATAGGATATTCTACCTTTGGTCACTGTGATTTTGGCCGATGAAAGTCGAAATACACAACGTTCGCGCGTGTGTTCACTGGTCCAATAGTCCAATCGTGAGTACCAGTACATATACAATGATAGGCAGTGCACAGGTACATGTATGGGTTGATCGCAAGTATATGTGTAGTGATATACACCAGTTGAACTCACTGTAAAGCGGGATTCGGCGGCCTTTGGTACCAAAGAACGCAAGTTGAGCATTTTATCCTCACATATTGGCATACAGCTGACATCATACACTGTAAATATGACATTACTCGTCATTGTGAACACTCCTGTTCTACGATCTGCGATATTGAACAGTTGCAACAGCATTTTTGAGCAGACGTGTGTATGTCCACGCAAAAAATCATATTTTTTATGCCGGCGCCGTCATGAGCATGCGCATCATTAATAAAGCACACTATCGTCCATAGTCATAGACATAGCGATTAAACCTGTAATCTGTGATATGTGAAACGGTTCGCGCTGCCCATCTATCCACACTACAACAAGTATGTCGCCTCTCTCATTCCTGACGATAGTAAAGTCGCGACATGGTTTGATAGTAGGGTGGCCGTAGAAGATACCATGCGGTATCACGGTCCAATTTCCAAATTTAAGACATAGATCATCCTCGGTCATGTCTAAACGTGCGATACTTAAATACCATTGCATATACAATTCAAACTTATGTAGGGTGATATTCATACACAATCCACCCATAAACTCCACTTCGACAATGCCTTTCGTAACAGATTCCATATCACTCAAATGTATTGTTGTATGGAATGACATTTCATGAATATAGTCGATACTTAGTACGACTCTGTATCTTTCTGTTTGAACGCAGATACTCATCGTCGGCGGATTATCAGATGGCTAAAAAATCATATTTTTTGTGTGTGCCTTATCTAATAGAGCACACTATCATTCATTGCCATTGATATGGCAACAAACTTTGATAGATCGACTTGCATATCTCGATGTCGACCGGCGCCGTAAAGTATCGCTACATTCCGTTGATTTGTGAACTCAGCATAAGGTGTAATGTAAGCTACGTTGTGTTGTATACGTCCATGTGCTACCATCCACGTATCGTTAACTCCGTGGAGCATAGTTGTGCGTTTGTCGAAAGTAATTCGTATGATCCGATTGAGCCAAAACTGATACCAAAAATATTGTTCGTCGCTGACGATACATGGTATACCAATGCAAGCATTAATACCACCTTGTGTAACTCTATCGAATCTGCTAGTAGTTGCATCTGGAATATTACTAAACAAATTGCAACCGACTGGAATCGCTATAGTAACATATGGGTGTGACCGGTGCGAGCTGCGCAGTATACTAGTAAGCATCCTGTGTTACGATGGTGCAAAAAATCATATTTTTTATATGGGCCTCATCTAATACAGCACACTATCATTCATTGCCATTGACAAGGCAACAAACCTATGCAGATCAGCACACGCACCCTGACCGACGCCGTGTCGTAGCGCAACTTTATTGCGATTACTGAAGAACTCAGCATACGGTTTAATGCGTGCTCCGTTGTAATGTATACATTGGTTGGCAACACACCATGTATCGTCAACGCTGTAGAAAAACACTTTGTGTCCGTCGAAAGTAATTCGTATGATCTGCTCGAGCCAAAACTGATACCAAAAATATTGTTCATCGTTGACGATACATGGTATACCAATGTCGGCCTTAATACTACCCTGTGTAATCTTATCAAATTTATCAGTAAGTCCATTTTGGATATTACTAAACAAATCGTAGCCGACTGGAATCGCAATTCTAGTTAGTATGCCGTCCGGTATCGCAATTCTAGTTAGTATACCGTCCGGTATCGCCCGTATGATAGTGATCATTCTGCGATATGATCATGCAAAAATTCATTTTTATCAGTGCGCCCGCTAGTAATTAACATACGAATCGCGCGCCAGAGATAGTGCTATAATGCTCACCATAAACGAGCTAGATACACACCTATAATCACGTTTCCAAAACTTAATGTTACCAACACACGGAATAATAGAATGTGTACCAGCTCTATCTGGATAGTGGAGTATGCCGTTTATAACCCGCAGTACGTAGCCTTCGATATGAAATATATGTTTGAACACACCATCTTCTACATAAGTCTTTTTATAACTCAACCTATTGCGCCAATATGTGAACAGTGAGAATTCATCAGGTGTGAAGTTTAAAGCCGTAGTTGGTGCATAACAGTGAAAGTTACCACTGATAAAACCAGTTGCAACGCCATAAGCGTCCATTATTAGACATACTGAATGTGCACAGCCTGGAATAGTCTTAATATCATACTCGGTGCATATAACGTTTGAAGCGTTAACAAATGGCACGTTACACTCATCGCATCCTAGAATCCTTAGGAGTTTCATTGTGCGGTGGTATGCTGGAAAATTCAAATGTAAATCTTAGGTGTTGCCAGGATAGTACGCTTGGTGATGGACGGTTCCACTAGTATATTATGCTGTCATCCACAGCTAGTGCAAAAGCTACGTATCTTATTATGTCACGATGAAAACTAAATCTCATGCTTACTGGTCCATCATAACCTGGCTCATTAAATCGATACGTGGTGTCCGGCTTGATACATATACCCTTATAATATATCTCACATGCAGTAACTTCCCAGTCGCCATGCTTAAAGATTACACCATTTTTATATACTAGACCCATTTGCATCTCCCACTGACGATGCCAAAAATACTGGTACATATTAAGCCGAACTATGCCTAGACCGTTATCGACCCCCATAATTCCACCGCGTGCTAAGATTGTGTCCATTGTAAATACACATCTGACACCCTTGTTGTGCACAATGGCTGTAACACTCATCCTTGTGCTGGGTGGTAGAAACAATCATATTTTTTTGGTAAAAATGTGTGTTTTATCACCAAAAAATGTGTGATTTATCACCAAATCTGCGATTCATCTTCTGTCATCGACAGCGCGATTAGCGGATATATATCGGACTGTTTTGGCTGCCAAGTGAATAAAGATATGTCGCTCGAATCTCTGCGAAGCGTAACACGATGACTTCCGTATTTAACATATTTGTCGTACACTCGCCAATCTCCAAATTCCGCATAATTACCGGCCCTTATTGATTCAGAATAGACCAGATTATACCAATAGTCTAGTATTGGTAACTTGTGCATGGGTACAAATGTGCGATCATGTGATTTAAACAAGACAATTCCAAGTGCACCATTGACAATTTCTAGTTTAAAATTTCGCGGTCCAACGCGAATATATAAGGACCCAAGATTGATGGTTGCAGGCTGTAGACTTTCGAGAGCTTCAGGTGCAGACTTGATTATGCGGTCTCGATCCGTACCGATCTCAACTACTGCAAGCATGTTAGTGACCACAAGACATATAATGATAAAAAATTCAATTGTGGCGGATGTAGCGGACATTTAATAGATCACATCATACATAGCAGGATCAAGTGCTATTGATGCCGCGAGAAGTATGGCATTACCACAACGGCCAAGATTTATACGACCGCCCCATCCGTACATACCTGTAAGTACTATTCTACTGCCATCTACTATAAATGTATGAAACGGCTTAATCTGAATACCTTCATATGATATAGTGTCAGATGTCAGCCGCACTGGACCTATTGTAATTTTATCATCACCAAGTGCGGTCGTGGTTGTTGTATCACACCTAAAGTAATACAGCCAATACCGATACCAGAAATATTGATCAAGTGTAAAACTAACATTTACTCCATACATTCTAGTCTTTACTTCACCTGATCGGGTATGGGCGACGAAGTCTGAAAACTGGAGTTCTATTTCTGATGATCTACAGGCTCGAAATGCATCAATGTTTACTAGAACGCGTCTATATTCATTAGTGAATATGTAGCACAAATATGTGAACATTGTTGGACTAACAATAACTGTAAAAAAATCATATTTTTATTCAGCCGAGTGGCGTTAATAGATCACATCGTACATGGTCGGATCAAGGGCTACTGAAAGTGACATTAGTTTACATAATTGGTGCGCTGATAAAACATCACCAGACATCGCGAGTTGTACATAGCGTGGCTTTATTATAAGACGCACAAATGGCTTAATTATTACATCACCATATGAAATACTGTCTGCCGTTACTATCCAGTGTTCTATACGAACACTATTATCGTCGAATGCATAATGCGTGTTGCATATGTCCATAAAATATTGAAACCAACCATTAAGCCAGAAATATTGTTCAGCTGTAAAAGCTATGATCATGCCTAAAACGCTAGTAGACACATGGCCTCGGTTGATTATCATGTCGAATGTGTCGATATCGACATCTGACCCTAAAAAGTAGTCATAACTTGTCGATACCTGAGTATAAAGCGTTTTTTTAAGAAACGCTACACAAACAAGGCTGCTGGTACCCATGTTTAGTTGCACGCTGAAAAAATCAGTTCTTTCAAGTCGACTAATCGAGTGTCCACGTATATTTGCCCACGGTGTCAAGTGCAAAATCATCGATTGGAACTGTACGATATTTATGCGGCGTTTTGGGTGTAAGACCATCAAATGCTTCATCCAGGAAAATTTCTTCTTCAGACTTTTTGGCGGGTGTCCGAATGATTGCCCATTCGGACGAGTCAACTGGTATGTCCCCACGTGGCAGGACTATATGTTTATAATTATATCTGATTGTCGGATTAGTTTGAGCATAAACATTGATTCTCAACTTTGCACTTCGTTCATTATCCTTTCGCCCCTGTACAGCTGCGCATTCTGTGCACACGTAATTGTATTTATAATGGTTCATACAGTGAAAGCATCGATGCTGGTAGCAAGAACACGTCTTGTCACGACATGGAATATCGCATGGGTGTCCACTTGCAAACCGTAATATATCGACACAGCATGGAATACCATCGCACATAGACTTTATCGCGAGCGATAGATAGTCCTCGCTCGTGGATTTGTATATGGCACGAGTTATCACGGCGATCTGTAGTTCATCACGTGAATGTATTATGCATCGAATATTAGTACTCGCTAGCACTTGAATCTCGATATCTTCAATAGCATAAATATATATAATAGGTGACTCATCCTTCCAAAAATCAGGTACATAATACCACGGATCCGCAGTGTATAGATCATCGCGCCACTGTTCACAGACGCCTACATCCTTGATAAAATCGCGCAGTGATGAATTAATTTGCTCGGCCATCACGATATCTGGCGATGTAATCCGTAGCGATGGTATTAGCCATCTTGGTGAGGCGCCGATATGTTTCTGACTGCGATCTTTTGCCCGCACCCATCCAATGTTTCTGATATCGACCAGTTTGTGATCACATTTGATGCAAGGATCAAATTTACAGAGAATGCGATCACATGTCGATCTAATCACTTCCATCTTACATCTGCGCTTCTCACATTCGCGTACGCCGGCTATGTGTGATTTGTAATCGCAACTTCCAAGGTGGGCATGGTATTTACCGTAGCTATCAAGTAGTATGCTTTCATCAAGTAGTATGCTTTCATCAAGTAGTGTGTTTTCATCCATTGTCCGGTAAGGATGAGTTTAAAAAAATTCAGTTTTTACTAATCGCTAATAGATCAGGCTCATCGCGGCAGGACTATGTGCCAGGGATATTGCAACTAGTATAATAAGTTGGCGATGTGATAGGCGATAACGCATATCATACGCATTTATGCATACTCCATACGCGTCTAATGAAACTTGGTGATAATAATGAACGGTTGCGCCGTCATACACAATGCAGCTGTCGGATATAATACACTTGCCAAGTATAAATGTAAGTCGCCTGCTAAGCTTATCTATTGACATATCATATTCACATTCGTCTGCTAATCTATTCTGCCAGTAAATGTACC
>JACCDG011730954.1_pt1 | contig 15339 bp, 3 predicted proteins | sample 7442471 | NCBI WGS metagenome assembly JACCDG01 (sample SAMN15323444, study PRJNA562643) | freshwater metagenome | isolation source: river surface water | place: USA:Blue River Watershed | collected 2017-08-17
CTTTTATGTGCGAGAGCAGTCAAAACTTCGTCAAGATTATCAGGTTGAGCCCACAGCCGTAGGTGTGAGTCAAGACTCAGGTCAAGGGAATCAAATTTTGTTTTATGAAGATCTCTTGAACCGACTCCGGTTTCAAGGAGCGCTCACTGATGATCACAACAGACTCTTTGAGCAAGAATACTACAGCTTTGGGTTGCCCTGTGACATAGACATGTGGCTGAACTTTCAAAACTACGTTTGGTTAGCTGAGGGGCCAGATACTATCACGTTGCTCAGTGAGACAGATTTCAACACTGTAGCAGCTCAGTCTAGCTATACATACACAGGCAATTACAGTTTGGCCAATGCCCCAACTGTTGTGATTGATGGCAGCATCACACCATTGGTATTTTCAACTGGTTTAAAAGTGCGACCAAGTGCTGACTTGAATGTGAGCTTGAGAAGCAAGGAGCTCATCGTTGAGGGTGTGGGACGCAGGATTTATTTTGTTGACGACAGCACAAGTGCTATTCGTATTTTTTGGGACGTGCCAAAGGAGTGGGACAGCACACCATGGGACGGAACAGATCGCTACAGTGAAGCTGCCTACATTGTCTTGGAGAGAGGCAGTCAGAACCAAAATCCCTGGAGCATTCGCAACAGGTGGTTTCATGTTCAGGTTTTGGAAACCACTGGCACAGAACTTTCTGATCTCTACACAAATCGTGCCAAACGCCCTATAATTCAATTCGCCAGAGAGACTACATTGTGGAACTTTGGCACTCGCAGTCGAGGCAGAATTGACTTGGTTGACAAAGACACTCGGAATTTAAATGAGCTTATTGGTCGTCCACCAGTCACCGGTAACACAGTATTGAGCATTGACACTGTGCCATTGGATGATGGTATGATAGTGTTGTTCACGGGCCTTTCCGACAGTGCTGCCAACAATAGACTGTATCGTGTGAGTGGGCTTCGTAGTGATCAAAAACTATTGCTTCAACTGCTACCAAATGGCAGCGATATTACTGGAGCTCCGGTTGATGGAGACAACATCTATGTTGCCCAAGGTAATCCTGTTGGCACATATATTGACACCTATTGGAGATACACAAGTGTCAGCAACAGCTGGATTCAAGCACAAAGCTGGAAACTGAATGTCAAAACGCAGGCACCTTTGTTTGAGTTGTACGACACAGAGGGAGTAAGTTTGGCTGATCCAGTAAATTACCGTCTAAGCAGTTTCAATGGCAATACACTATTCACCTATGCCACAGATCCTGGCTCTCCTCTTGATCCCATTTTGGGACTAAATGCTGTGCGCGATGCTGGCCAAAGCGATGATTTTGTTTTCCAAAACACTCTAGTAACAGAGAGCTACACCTATCAACCCAGCGAAACTCGCTTGGATCTTGAGGGGTTCAAATTCTATAGAACACTAGACAGCATAACTCAAGCTCAGAAGTTTTGCAACAACTGGTTCAAAAGTCCTGTGCTTAGCAGACAATATGTGGTGAACCAAAGTGTAGCAGCTGAAGGTCAAACCAAATTCACTGTTGATCAAACACCAACTCCGGGGGTTCCTGGTCCAAGCACCATCAGTGTTGAAGTTGACGGTGTAACACTTGTGCCAGGCGAATATTCAGTCTCTGGGACCGAAGTGACACTGAGCACACCCACAAAATCAAATCAGAATATTGTCATCAAAACTTGGAACAACGCAAAAAACAAAGCAACTAATGGTTATTTTGAAATTCCCAAAAATCTCGAAAGCAACCCAAACAATGAAGAGGTGGAAACTGTCACACGCAGCTCTATCATAAATCATCTCATATCCATTATTGCAAATCAAAGCAACATCACTGGTGAGGTGGTTGGTGTCAACAACTGGAGAGACACAGCACAAGATCTTTCATTGGGTACGGTGGTTTTGCAACATCGTGCCCCAATGCTGAAATTGATGATTTTGAATGCAGTAAATCAAACAGATGCTTTGACCAGCAGCACAGCATTGCTTGATCCCATGGCAGCTATGCAATGGGCACAACGAGAGTATTTGAGATTTTACAACAAGTTTATCACAGCACTCATCAATCTCTACAATGGTGGAGGTCTCACAGCAAGCACACCAATTGATGATTGGGTCTCTCGAGCGCTGAACACAATTAATGTGGGCAAGACAGCATCCAGCCCTTGGGCAATGAGCGGTTTTGATGGCACAGTCGGCAGATATTGCAGCAGCCCAAGCACTAGTCCAACTTGGGTCCCTGCCAGTGCAGCACGACTTGGTGCCGCAAGCAGCAGTATTCCAACAGCTTTTTTCGACACTACCCAACCCGGGCAACCACTGAGTTTGCGCTGCCACAACGGAGCATTGGTGGTATTGAAAGACTTTCAAGGAAATGATCTAGGCACTATAATTGAGGGGGCACAAACTACTACCAATCCTGGAAATTTGACTCATCCAGTTGCTCGTGCATGGATGCAGTTTGAAGTGAACATGTATTTGAATCTGCCCAGCAGATACAGAGACAGCGATGCCCCCAAGAGTTTTGATGTCACAACCATCTTCAGTGGCAAGTGGAGACTTACAAATTATAGCCGCAATGACTTTCTCTTTTTGAGTTATCCCATTTTTGAAAGATGGGTTACACAAAACCAGTTAGATGCATTCAAAAACACCACATACGAAGCAAACGATCCTTTCAGCTGGAACTACAGCTCTTGTGTGGATTTTGACAATCAACCGGTTCCAGGTCACTGGCGCGGAATTTATTTTTACTTTTTTGACACAGATCGCCCGCATTCGCATCCTTGGCAAATGTTGGGATTCAGCGACAAGCCCAACTGGTGGGAAAGTGAGTATGGCCCTGCTCCCTACACAAGCGGCAATACCAAAATGTGGTTTGACATCAGAGATGGCAGAATAGCCCAAGGGAATCGAGCTGGAATTTACACCACACTGGCTAGGCCCACATTGATGCAATGCTTGCCTGTAAATGAGTTTGGCGAGCTGCTTCCCCCGGCCACTGCTGGCATTGTTTCTCGCTTGCCCAGTGTGTCAGAAGCCAAACTGGATTGGAAATTTGGTGACCGCAGTCCTCTTGAAAATGTGTGGCTCACAAGTGTTGACAGCGATTTGGTTTTGGCACAAATTGGTTATCTTGCGAAACCAGCTCAATTTATCGAATACCTCTGGGACGGACCAAGGGCTGAGCTTGTTTATGCCAGTCAAAGCAACAGCCAGTGGGTTTGGAGCGAATACAAAAAACGTGTTGCAAATTCGCAATTTTTTGTACATAGGGAAAATCCCAGCGAGGTTACAACCTTAACAAGTGATGCCACCTATTATGGCAGTTGTGGAATTCAGCATTGGATAAGTGAATATCTCGTAAATGACAACAGAAACATCACAAGATACTTTGGAGATGTCATACGAAGCAGTTTGGCTCGACTGGGATATCGGGTTGGGGGATTTGTTGATGGAACCAATATCAGAGTATTGGCTGACAGTTTTGGATTGAGCACAAATGACAGCTTGCTGCTTCCACAAGAAGATGTCACCAACAATCTCATCCGTTCTGCCAGTATCAAAGAGTTTTTTTATTCCGGAGTTATAGTTGAATACAGAGGGAACAACAGTTGGCGTGTGATTGGGTATGACAGCAGTGATCCTGTCTTCACCATCATACCCAGCAACACAACTGGCAGCAAAACCACAGTTGTAATAGACAAGGCCCGAGTAATTGAGTACAAAACCGGACTCAACAAAACACAAAGAATACCCTATGGCACAGTGTTCTCTACCCAACAAGAGGTTTATGATTTCCTTGTGAGTTTGGGTCGCTGGCAGAACAGTCAGGGATGGATGTTCACCGAGTACAGCAGTGTAACTGGCAAGGTAAACGACTGGAGTTTGAGCGCAAGAGAATTTTTGTTTTGGAGTCAAGGTCCTTGGGCCGCCGGTACATTTATTGCTCTGAGTCCTCTGGCCACATCTGCCAAATTCAAAAGCAGTTTTGGCACCATTCAAAACGTTGGCGGAATTGTAAATGGCACTTACAGTATTCTTGACAAAGGTGGTAGACCCATTCAACCACAAAATGCTGACTTTTTGCGAATCGACGACGAGATAACTGTCAGACCCACTAACGATCAAGGAATCTATGGACTTCGCCTCTATATCACAAGTCTTGAGCATGCACTGATTTTCAACAACAACACAGTGTTTGGAGATATAATATATGATCCGTTGTTGAGCCTCCGACAAAGCAGATTCAAATTGCTCTGCTATCGCACAATGGACTGGAACGGTCGCGTGGAAGCTCCGGGCTATATGGTCACACAGTCCGCACAAACAATTGGCGATAGAACACTTGTTACCAATCGAATTGTGGCCAATTATGAGAAAAGTGTAGATGACATCAGGAAACTCTACAACATTGATGTACCAACGCCCTACTCTTATGGCAACACCACACTCACAAACAATGCCATCAGCACACAAACTCAAGCTCTCGATGCTCGCATCAATGCACTGAGTAAACATCTAGTGGGCTATCAAAGAAGAGAGTATCTCACCAACCTACTTGTTGATGATACAACACAATTTCAATTTTACCAAGGTATGATTACTCAAAAGGGCACAAGCTCAAGTATTGACAAAATTCTGCGCAACACAAATTTGGTTGACTCGGATGAGACCTTTGAGTATTATGAGGAATTTGCATTCAGAACAGGCACATATGGATCAAATGAATTGATCCATGGGTTTGATTTGGTATTGCCTCAGGATCAAATTCGAAGCAATCCTCAACTTATAGAGATATTCGACAACAGCTTGACTGACTTTGCAAATGATTTGACAATGAACATTGTTCCTGGTGATCCCAGAATAATCACCAAGTCAGGAACAACACCACCATGGGCGTTGCGTGACTATTTTGGCTCAGCCACTAGTGATCTACCCACAGCTGGATATGTGTTGTTTGATGAAGCCTCTTATACAGTTGCAAATGATACAGAGCTTTTGGCACTGTGGACCAAGCTTGATGAGCAAGGAGTCACCATCACCAGTAGACAACGTATTTGGAAATTTATAGACCAAAGTAGAGGCTGGGAAATTTATCGGGTATGTAAGCCCAATTGGCAAATTGCAAGTACAGCCTCAAGTGGTGCAGGTACAAACACAACCACAGTCACTACCACAGCACCTCATGGACTTCAGACTGGCACCCCAGTTGTGATTTATAATGTCACAGGCGGCAGTGCAGGCATATCTGGCACCTATTTGGTTAACAATCCAGAGACACTTTCTTTTGAAATTGACGCCTTCTCTTCATCAAGCGGGACAGGTGGACAAGTTTTGATTTATCAAAGTGTGCGTTACAGCAATTACTCTGAATTTTTGAATGCACAAATACCTGGCGGATGGACACAAGATGATTTGGCCTATGTAGATGGCACAGGAGATACCCCTTGGAAAGTTTACAAAAAATTTGGTAGTTGGTTTGAATTACGCAGAGAAAACAAGAAAGTTGATACAAATCTTCTCTTGTCAAGCAGGTTGTATAATCGCACCACTCTCTCAACCCTTGCTCATTTGAGTGTATGGGATCCAGCAAAAGGCATTGTGCCAGGAATTGTGTCAGAAGAAGTCATATATCGCACCGCGTGGGACCCTGCCAGCTATAATGCTGGTGACGCATCATTGTATCAAGTGGATCCAGCAACTGCTTGGGGACCAACACAAGTTGGAGTCACATGGTGGGATTTGTCAACAACAAGGTTTATTGATTATGAAATTGGAACAGATAGCTATCGGAGACAACACTGGGGACAGGTTGCCCCAGGAGTCAGCATTGACATTTATGAATGGATACGAAGCACTGTGCCTCCTTCAGCTTGGGCGGGCGCTGTGGTTGCGAACAACTCAGCAGCCACAGGCGGAGGTGTACCACCTACCGGACAAATAAAAGCCCCTGACTATCCTTATGTATTGAGAAGCGAAAAGAACTCTTCCGGTCAATACACCAATGTTTATTATTTCTGGGTCAAAAACAAAACCACTGTCCCTGACTTGAGTTGGAGAAAAACAAGCGTCAGTGTATTGGCCCAAGCAGTTCAATACCCACAAAACCAAAACATCAGTTGGTGGGCCGCAATCAGCAGCACCGGAGCATTAGTAGGCAATGTGAGCAGCTTTTTGAACGGAAGCAACACAGTGTGGCAGGCCAACTATACCAGCAAAGCAGATGTTGACAAAATTTACAAACAATGGACACTACTGCGTCCTGATGATCCCTTGAGCACACCAACCTCTGAGCTGTGGACCAGAATGTGTGCCAGTTTGTTGGACTTTGATGCCACAGGAAACAGTGTGCCAAATTTGCGACTGCCCGAAAGAATGAGGCAAGGAACTATGATTCGCCCTTCGCAAAGTTGGTTCTCAAACAGCAACTCTGCCAGAAAAACCTTTGTAACTACTGTAAACTCACTTTTAACCTCAGCGACGATTCCGCCAGCTGATGATCCTGATAGAACAAATTGGCGCACAAGCTTTGACTCTAGCGAACCACAACCAGCTCAGAAAAACATCAAAACAGCGGTGCGAGTGGCCACTACAGATGCACTTGACAGCACTTATTGGCCAGGCGATGGTGGACAAGGGGCATCATTGCGTTATGCTGGCACAACTTATACACAGCTCACAATTGATGGTGTCTCTGTTGAAGTTGGAGATAGAGTATTGGTTAAGAACCAAACACCGTCCTCTATCTCAAACACCATTGTGAAGGTTAACCCTGCACAAAATGGTATCTACGAGGTTGTTGATACAGGCACCTCAGATGGCGACGGAAGGCCATGGATTTTGGTGAGAGCAACAGACTTTGACAGCATTGATGACAATTTGGTGAATGCACAAGTCACTGTTCAGGAAGGCGCATCAAATCTTCTGCCTCGTCCTTATAGGCAAGTCAACAGCAATATTTCTCAACTTGGTGGTGATCCAGTGATTTGGGAAAGAGGTTTGGCACCATCCACCTGGGACTACCATGTTGCCAACCTAGCCGAACGAGATGCTTTGCTTCCCAGCCTCATAGGCGGCAACAAAGTGTTGGTTGACACAAGCGCCAGCACCAACAACAGATGGACCATTTGGACCTATAACGGAGCCGAATTTGTGTTGACGCGCATGCAGGCATGGAACACACAGCTTTGCTGGCAACTGGTGGATTGGTATGCTGAAGGATATAGCGCCAGCACCAGCATCAATTATACAGTTGATACCCTACAAGAGAGAGATGCTTTGACTGGTCTCAAGGACGGAGACATTGTGCGTGTGAACAACACAGGAAATAACCGTTGGAACTTGTTCAACTACAGCACCACCGCTGAAGATCTATTCACAACAGTAGGAGTTCAAAATGGCGGTATTGAACTGAGTGATAATTTATATGACTATGCCAAATACAGCATGGGTTTTGATGGCGGAAGCTATGCAAGCGAATATCAAGGCTGGGAATTTGACACACGTCTCGAATTGAGTTACATCCTTCAAGGATTGTGGCCACTAGGCGAGGGCAACACTGGCTTGCTCAAAGTGTCAACTACAGAAAACGAGAGAAATCGCGTGTTTTTTGACATGGTCTATAGTGTTTTGGCTGACCAAACCTTTGTTGATTGGTGCTTCAAAACCAGCTTCATCAGTTTGAAAGGGTTTAACCAAAAGCTTTTGCAGACAGCTTATTACAATCCCAGTAAGATTGACAATCTAGAAAGCTACATCAAAGAGATCAAGCCTTATCATGCCTTGATCCGACAATTTATTGACTTCCGCACCTCCGATGATACCTGGACAAGTGATGGTACAGATTTTGATAAACCACCATATGAGTCAACTGACGGTAACGTTCGTATACTTGATGTAAACAATCCCATTGATCTCAGTATCCTGTCAACAAATAAACTATACAAAAACTGGTATCAAAATTATTTGAACAGCAACAGCACGCCTCTTGAGACAAAAACACTTGTTGGTAATGGATTGATCGCACGAGTAGTACTGGAAAATCCTGTCACTTGGCAATATGTGATTGTGAGAAGAGACAATCAGTTAACGGGCGACTGGAGCATCAACAGTGAAGATCCCACAATTGTTGATCTTGAGTTCACACCCAATATTGGAGAAATCGTCACTGTCTCGGTGTTGTCAACAAACAATCTCACTGTGCGCACCTCTCGGACAAGATTGCTGTTTGATAGATTGGCTTGTGCGCCAGCAGAAGATTACTATGCTCCGGGGCTAAATGCCGAAACACCAATCTCGAGAATAGTAGACACTATTCCTGAAATGCTGCTTATTCCCGCATCAAGTTTAGGCAATGGCGATATTGTGAAAGTCACTCACGATGCTGTTAATCTCTGGAGTTGGTATCAATGGAACAACCCAGAGTTTGTTCTTGTGGCTTATGAAAACACAAATGGAGCGGCTAATCGTATCTCATCTAGTTATCTGCCTACAGCCAACATGCCCAGTGCCGATAATCCGCTATTGATCAGTGGATGCGCTCCAAAAGGCACAGTGCTTGACGGGCTTGACTTCAATCTCAACGGGCGCTGGGGAGAACCCGTTTGGGACGGCGTATTGGGCTATGACAACAGTTCTCAAGAGACTGATCGCTTGTTTGATCAATACATCAGTGGAGGACAAGCCCCAAAATATTGGGTATTCAAGGGAGACGGGGTAACCACAGCATTTGGCTTACCTGAAGCGCCGCAAGCGCCCAATGATTTGCGTGTTTGGGTTGATGGAGTAGTCAAGGCTCCTGGTAGCGAATGGATTGTGCGTAACTGGGTCACAAATGTACAGGTGGCCAATCAAGGAGTTGGCTACAATGTAAATGATCTCTTGACTGTGCAAGGAGGCTCATTTAGTGCACCAGCACTGCTACGTGTAACCAACACCAGTGCATTGGGCAATATACTGGGTCTCGAAGTTGAGTTCCCCGGCAGCTATACGTTGACCCCTTCTGGCACAGCAGTCACATGCAGTGGCGGATCTGGCGTAAATGCCACATTTGTGCTCCGTTGGGGAGGTACAAGTCTCGAGTTTACCGTTGCACCAGGAGTGCCAGTTGCTAGACCCAACATTTGGGTGGCTGAGGCAGGAAGCACCTTTGAAAGTCCTTTGGGAGGAACATTGGATGCTGTGTATGATGGTCTCGGATTGTCTCGTCCGCACGTTGAAGGAGGACACCCTGAAGAGCTCATGCCTATTACAAGCCGTGAGACAATTTTGATTGATGTGGCCACTCAGCCCAGTCCCGGTTTTGGTAACGTGATTGTGGAAAGTTGGGATGGTGATGGAACCACCGACAGATTTTTTGTGGGCCAACCCATCTTCAATGAAAACGACCTTATAGTCACTGTTGGTGGAACATTGAAAACTCTAGGACCAACAAATGACTATGTGTTTGATGCCAGCAGCAACAGTGTTGTGTTTGTGTTTGCACCAACAGGGGTTGTGAACATCACAAGCTTTGGCTTTGGCGGGGCAACACCGGGACTGGGCAACTGGAATGTGGTTAATCCTGGTATAGATTATAATTTGAATGACACCATATCTCTCACTCATCCCAGTGTAACAGAAAGCAATGTCACAGTATTGGTTACAGCCATCAAGGCCACAGGCTACTATTTGACAGTGCCTGGTCAGGGATACTCTGTTGGTGACTTGCTGTATTTCAAATACGGGAGTGGGACTCAAACACTGGTGCTAGAGGTTACAAGCATCCAAGACATTGGCGGAATTGCGGGCCAAGTGTCCGGAGTCACTATCTTGAATGCTGGTTATTACACACAACCCAGTATCAGCACAGACGAATGGTACACAAATGGCACTGGCACGGGCGTTAGAATAACTCCGCGCTGGGGAGTGGCAGCCATCAATCCCATTTACCGAGGAAGTTACTTGGTAGATCCTGTGCCACTTGAGCAAACAAGTGTCACAACCAACATTGGGGGCGCAGGAATTGGAACTGGATTTAGTCTTGGTAATTTGCAGAGTCACATCCAAGAGATCAAAACTGTTGTATCTGATGGAGTGAGCACCCTAATTCTCATGGATCAAAGCATTGGCACCAACACAGTAATAGTCACTTGGAATGGTGTGCCAACAGTGAGCTTTGGTATCAGTCCCACCAACAACAAACTCATTGGTTTGGGCTTCCTACCAGCCGCTGGCGACACAGTAACAGTTGTGGTGTATAGCAGCCAGTATCAAAGCTTGTTTAGAACTCAAGAATTGAGCATTGCATTGCCCACACTCACATATCCCTTGACGGTAAACACATCAACCATCAATCCTCTGATTGGTTTCAATCCTGCTTTGAGTCAAAACGCAATGGTTTACAAGTGGGGCAAAAAACTCATTGCACCTTATGTAATTTACAGTATAGGCGATGGTGCAACAACCGATTATACTCTGGCCTTCAGCCCAAGTATCGGATCTGACATACGAGTTTGGGTCAACGCCACTCAGCTCACCCTTCCAGAATGGAGCATCGCTGGAGCTGTGCTGTCATTGGCAACAGCACCAGCTGTTGGTGCCAAAATCTCAATTCAAGTGGCTGATCCTGTTGCACAAAACTATGATTACCTTGTGGAAGAAACCACCGGTGGCTTCAACATTGTGTTCAGCAGTTGGGCTGTTGCTAACGGAGACCAAATTGTTGTGAAAACATTTGGCGAGGACAGCACAGCCAGCTTTGTGAAAGACGTTTGGGGCGGAAATTCCACTAACTCTTATCAGTTCACCAATACTCCGCTAGACTTCACTAGCATTCAGGTTTACCTGAATGGGGCAATGTTGAGCTGGGTATGGGACTATACTGTTGAGCTTGTTGCACAAGATTTTGTGTTGAATTTGGCCAAGAGATTCAATCTCACAGGATCAGATGTGATTGAAGCCTATTATCCCATAGCACTGTCTAGTAGACCAGCAGTGGCATTCCGCAACTTCACAAATATCTACAATGAAACACAGTATCAGAGACTTTCAAATCAAGCTCGCACTGTGCTGAGCAAAGAGTTGAAGTGGAATGACACAGAAATTTATGTGGCAGATGGCACTGTGTTGTTGGAACCAACGGACAAACGTCCTGGAGTGATTTGGATCGAGGGAGAAAGAATCGAGTATTTTGACAAGGCACCGAGTGCGGCGTCAAATTATCCGGCGCAGCATGTTTTGAGAAAATTCAACAGAGGCACATTGGGTACACCAACTGGTGTGAGTGACAAGTTTTTGAGCCAACATTGGAGTGGCACAGCCGATGGAATTTTGTATCCCATCTCTATAATTGACACTGGCGAATACTTGGCAGTTGGTGCTATTGCATATGTTTTTGTTGATGGTGAGCAAACTAATGATTTCACCATTGTTGTTGACCCACCAAATGCAGCACAAGGACTGTATCTTGAATTTCCTGACTTACAGCCTCCAGCGGCCGGAAACAACAACATCACACTGCTCCTGTTCCGTTCGGATTGGACAACAACAGAGCAAAGCTATCCTGTGAACACTCCAGTGAGAGATGGTACCCAACGACAAACCATTCCTGGCGGATACAAATGGCCTTATGGCGCACTGGGTATTCAATACAGCAGCACTTATCAAACTGAATTTTTGTTGAAGGAACCTGGCACTATTCCAGTGTAAATAAGAACATGACAACACCTAAACAAGAAACACCAACAGGTAGTGAGATGCAAGAGCATCAAAGCCTAGTTGTTAGCAGCCATCTGTTGATTCGAGAGCTAGATACAAACAGAGTAATTGTCAACAAAAGGTTAAGCTAACATGGAAACACCATTGAATCATATTACAGGACATGTGTTGATACGTGACTATCAAACAAAAAGTGTTTTGGTAGACAAATTCAACGCCATCAATTTTGAAAATTTCAGCATTGCTCTGGCTCAAGGCTTGGCCTATCGTCCAGAAGGCTATCTTCAGGAAATGGTGTTTGGTAATGGAGCCGCAGTGGTAAGCGGTGTAGGCACTGTGATTTACCTGCCGCCAAATGTGCAAGGCATGGATGCCCAGCTCTACAATGAGACTTATTACAAAGTTGTAAATGATCTCAGTCCTGACAACACTGACCCCACACGCAATTTCATTAGAGTCATTCATCGTCCGGGCAATCTCTACACTGATGTGAAAATCACCTGTGTTTTGGGATTGGGTGAACCAGCTGGACAAGATGCATTTGACACAGCTACAGATGTATCAAGCCCTTATGTGTTCAATGAGCTTGGACTCAAAACCAAAAAAGCCACAGCTGACACGGGATTGTTGGTGAGTCATGTGGTGTTCAATCCTGTTCAAAAATCGCTGAATCGTGAGATTGAAGTTGTCTACACAATCAGAATACAAACTGCCTGAGGTAACCCATGACATATATTATCAACAGCTATAGTGGCACTCCAATTGCAAGCATACCCGACAAGACGGTAAACACCACTGCCACAAGCATTCGGCTGCCAGGCAGGAACTATCCCAACTATGGCGAGCTCATGGACGAAAACCTAGTGTGGATGCTTGAGAATTTTGCTGGTGCTCCATTGAGCGGCCCTACCAATCCACGCATTGGCCAAATATGGTATAACGTGGCCGAAGCACGCTTGAAAGTGTATGATGGAACAAATTGGGTAAATGCGGCTGTACCCAACACTACTCCGGTAACCCCACCGCCGGCACCCCCTGGACCACCACCTCCTGGTCCCCCAGTGCCTCCAGGCCCTGTTGATCCAGTTGATGGGGAACTTCTCTATGACCAAACAAAAAAGCAGTTGTTTGTGCGCGGGTCAAACCAGTGGAATCTGGTAGGTCCAGTTGGTGCGGCTGATGGGAATGACGCCAACAGCCCAAGCATCCCAGGCTACACAAGTGTTGATGCTCTGTATGTGACCGACACCGCTAGCTCAACACACAAGGTGTTGCGCTGGACTGTTGGCGGACAACTTGTGGCTGTGGTGTCAAATGATGCCACATTCACTCCGGCCGCTGCTCCGACAAATCCATTGCAAGGGTTTACAAACATTGCACCCGGTATCAATTTAAATCCAACTATTCCCAATATCTCTCTTGTTGGGAAAGCCAGCAGTGCTGCTGTTGCAGAAAATGCGGACTTTTTGGGAGGCATCTCCGCAACAAGTTTCATGCGTAGAGATCAAACCAACTTACCAACAAACACCAATCTCTACAATTTAGGTAGCACAAGCAACAAATACAACACCGTGTATGCCACCACTTTTGATGGATTGGCCACAAGTGCAGTAGATGCACAAACATTGAATGGTACAGCTCCTGGAATTTTCCTCCGGAAAGATGCAACAAATGTCCCAACAGCAGATGCAACACATGACCTAGGAAGTATCAGCAGCAGTTGGTTCGCAACATTTAGCACCAAATTTGTTGCTGGAGCATCAAGTGTAACTCAACCTTTGTTTATATTCAAGGACTCTCTAAGCACAGGAATGGGCAGTCCGGCGCCAAATATGGTTGGCTTTTACATAAATGGAACAGAAACTGTGCGGCTTGTCAACAGAAGTTTAAGGCTTGGTGACGTAACACAAGACGCTGGCACAGGTTCGGATCCTAGTATTCAACCAGCGTATCTCAGTGTGATTATGAATCAAGCCAATACCGACGGCTTGACCTTGCGCTCAGTAATCCCTGGTCCTGGATTGGTCCAGCCAAACACTATGATTAACATGTGGGGAAGTTATGGCACAGGAGGCTTTACGCAAAAGGGTATATCATTTAGAATCTCTACACTTTCAGTATTAAATGCATTTGAGATTGGTAGTATAACTTTTGCCGATACTGGTGTATATTATAACACTGTATCAGATTATCGCCGGAAAACAAATGTTGAGCCGTTGAGTCAAGCTATTGGTTTAGTCAAGAAAGTCCAAGCCAAAACCTATAATTGGGTGGATAAAAATAACACCGAGAAGGTATTTGGATTCCTTGCACATGAACTTCAAGCTGTGGTCCCCGATGCTGTTCAAGGGACAAAAGATGAAATTGATGAAAAGGGCAATCCAGTTTATCAATCTGTCGACAACAGCAAACTGGTTCCTGTCCTTTGGGCCGCAGTTCAAGAGCTGAGTGCCAAACTTGCAGCGTTGGAGGCGAAGCTGGCTTAGGCCAGCTTCCACCGCTTTTCAAACTCACCCAATTCCCGTCCGCTCATGTTATAATTCAGCAAAAGCTTTTTGCGATCACCTGCCTCTTGTAAAATGCGGCTATAACTTTCACCCACTGAGATACTGGCTTGATTGCTGTAGTCAACAACGTCTTGCAATAGGTTTTTCTCAATTCTGCTGAGTGTGGTAGCACCCTTCCAATAGTCTTCAAAAGCTTCCCATGCCATTGGACAAATCTTTTGCACAAAAGCACCAATGGGATTGGCCAGCTCTTGAATCTCATATTGAGCATGACTGTCAGCCCGGAGATTGAGATAGTGAAACAGGTTTTTGAGATCAATCTTCCAGTAGAGTTCAGTGTAGTTGTTTACAGGCAGAACCATACGTGCCAATTCTCGGGCCAAGCCCTGCCGTTCACCTAAATTGTAATTTCTTCCGTCTGGATCGTTTATGAGACTGAGATAGTCAAGATAATTCTCAGCACTCACACGCTTGATGGTGTTGAGTGCCATTTCCAGCTCTTGACCCTCAAGCTGTCCTGCACTGCCCTGCTTGTTGTCAATACTTTGTGCCTGTAGTCGGCTTGTTTCTGGAATGTAAAACTCATCAGTCATCACACTGTAGCGACCACTGTACTCGTTTATGCTGGCCATTCTGTGACGCACATGCTGCCGCATCACAAATATGGGCATCTTGAGATGGAATTTGAACTCCACCATCTCAAAAGGAGTTGAGTGCTGATGCCTCATGAGATAACGGATCAGTCCACGATCTTCGCTTACTGATTTTGTGCCTTTACCATAGCTTGTTCTGGCTGCTTGAACAATTGCACTATCGTCGCCCATTGTATCAACCAACCCAACAAAGCCCTTGTCTAGGACTTTGATGTAATTGGGGTCATCCTTAACTTCATCCCAGGTAGTCATTCAATACTCCACTCTTTTGTGTGTAAGTTTGCCTGACCACCCAGACTTAAATCAATAGACTCATGTAGTAACGGATTAGAGTTTTTTGTCTACTTTTGGCTTACTGCTTTTCAGCTTGGCAGCCGATTGTGTTTGTTTGCGGCTTTTTTGGTATCTACTGCTGGCTTTTTTCAACACAGATGAGGCATACCGGCTGATGTCTTCTTTGAGCTTGTCAAAA